>Ga0307510_10000171_pt1 | contig 54868 bp, 46 predicted proteins | sample 12_EM_MG_FD_207224 | JGI IMG/M metagenome (GOLD analysis project Ga0307510, IMG submission 207224) | Populus trichocarpa ectomycorrhiza microbial communities from riparian zone in the Pacific Northwest, United States - 12_EM | ecosystem: Host-associated > Plants > Roots > Unclassified | place... | reverse complement strand
GCAATCCCATCCCCTGAGCGACGCCCAGGTGGCCCAAGTCCTACGTGGCACGACGACCCCGAATGCCATGGGTTGGGGTGTCGATGACGACGACTTCCGAATCTCGATTGCCGGCGCCCAGGAGAAGACGGCGCTGCTGCTGCGAGACGGCCAGTGGGCTCTGCCGCGCGGCAATACGCCCACGACGCACATCTTCAAGCTGCCGTTGGGCCTCATCGGCGGCATGAAGCTAGACATGCGCGACTCGGTGGAGAACGAGTGGCTGTGCTCGCTGATCCTGAGTGAGTTCGGGATATCCGTGGCGGACTGCCGGCCGATGCAGTTCGAGGACGTCAAGGTGCTGGTGGTCAGGCGCTTCGACCGCGCCTGGTGGACTCACCCGTCCGGCGACAGCCGGCTGATCCGGTTGCCGCAGGAGGACATGTGCCAGGCCACCGGGGTACCACCCGAAGCCAAGTACGAAGCCGACGGCGGACCGGGCATGGACCGGATCCTCGATGTGCTCGATGGATCGATGACGCGCGAGCAGGACCGGCGCGACTTCTTCAAGGCGCAGTTGCTCTTCTGGATGCTGTGCGCCACCGACGGCCATGCCAAGAACTTCAGCCTGTTCCTGCGCCCCGGTGGGCGATACCAGCTCACACCGCTCTACGACGTGCTGTCGGCCTACCCGGTTCTGGGAGAGGGGCCGGGGAAGATGTCGCCCTTCAAGGCCAAGATGGCCATGGCTGTCCGGTCGAAGAATGCGCACTGGAAGATACGGGACATCCTGCGCCGACACTGGGTCGCGCTGGGTACGCGGCATGGCGTCCTGGACGAAGGCGGCCGGGGGATCGAGCACTTGATCGACGCCATCGCGGCAAGCACACCCGAGGTCATCGCCAAGGTCCGATCGCAACTGCCCAAAGGGTTCCCCGCCCCGCTGGCTGATGCGGTCTTCGACGGCATGCGGGCCGCCGCCAAGCAACTCGCCTGACGCTCACTGGAAGACGTGGTTGTTATTCGCTGCACACCCAAAATTCCCGTTGTCGCGCCGGTCGTCAGGTCCGCAGCGATAGCCGAAATTGGCTTCAGGGCGCTCACCGTCCGCTGTACCTCGGTCTGCCGCCGTTCCACGCTGGGTCGCGATTCTTCGTCTTTTTCGCAGCGGTTGCGGTCCGCCGACTAGCAGGACTCAACGCCATAAAGCTGCCGTTCAATGCTCGACATGAGAGGCGGCCGACGGCCGCAGCCGGCTAGGCATCCTCTCGATGGAGAAGAGGGACATCACGGGCTTCCAACACCGACGACGGCCTCGCGGCGTGATCGGAACCACTCCAGCGACAGGTATTCGTCTCGGAACTTGCCGTTGAAGCTCTCGTCGGTGCCGTTCTGCCATGGCTTGCCCGGATCGCTCAGCGAGGTGGCGATGCCGGCCTGCGCGATCCATTCCAAGATGGCGCGACTGACGAACTCGGGGCAATTGTCCGAGCGCATGAAAAGCGGCGCACCGTGCAGGCTCAGAGGCATTGGTCGCCGAGCTTGGGTTACGCTTTCGACATCAGCAGGGCTTCGAGCTCGTTCAGCACGACACTGTCCCGCGCTGCGATGAAGCGAGTACGGCGACCGACGTCACTGCCGAAGTCCAGATGGGACCAATCGTCCCTTTGCAGCCATTGATCGATCGACGCTTCGACATCGTAGAAGCGGACAACTCCACCGGCGGATTGAATGAGGTGGGCGGTGGCGAAGCCGTCGATGATGCTCATCTTCGAGGAGATGAAGCCGACCGATTGCCCGGTCACCACCTCCCGCACTCCCGTGAGGTTCGTACCGAACCCGCTTCCGTTGACGGCGAGCTCGTAACGGGCGGCTGCCAGCCGCGCTGCGGCTTCGGCATGTGGTGTTCGCGCGAGCCGGTAGTGCGCACAGACGCGAGGTAACGACGATGCGGACGGGAACACCCTTGGCAGGTCCCGCGGATAGCAGGTCAGCGACCGCGTGTCCCCGACGAGGTATTCCATTGTTCGCGGGAAGACTCCCGCAGACCACACGGGTCGACCATCCTCCAAGATCGTCACCAGTATGGAGTACTCGTAGCGGCCATCAACGAACCATTGGGTTCCGTCGATGGGATCGATGACGACCGTCAGGGCTTGATCCAAACGGTCGTCGTTCAACAACCCGGCCTTCTCCTCTCCAAGGACACAAGTGCCCGGCACTTGTGCCTTGATGCGACCTGAAATGAAGTCCTGAATGAAGACATCCCAACGTGTGACGATGCCGCCAAAACCCGCGTCGCCGCTCTCCGACCAGTGGGCCTTGGTAGACGACTCGATGTCCGCTGTGAGGTCGTGAAGAAGTTGAGCGGCCTCGAGCATCGCTTCAAGTGCCGAATCAGCGACAGGGCGGTTGGCTGCTTTCACGACTGGTCTCCTCCCTCCGCCTGCTTCTCAATATCCCAGCGCACTGCCCACCTCAGCCAGCTGACCGTCCCCATCCCCTGAGGCAGAAGCGGTCCTTTGCCACCGTTTTTCCAGACCGTTCTGGACACGGCGACGGACGCTCCGATCACAGCTGCACCCGCCAGAGGCCCAACCAGTGGGACTGTGGCCAATCCCAATGACGCGGCCATGACGGTCTTGACGAACTCCCAGACGGCGTCCTCCGAGCGCAGGCGCGGACGGAAGCGAGCCGCCGCGGCGATTTCGCGCACCGTTTCGCGATTGAGCTGGCCCGCCGGCATGCCGTGGATTCCAAGCTCGCGCACCTTTTCCCTCAGTATTCGCAACGTAGTGAAGTACTCGTCTCGGGTCATGTGCTTTGCGATGTGTCGCATCGGATCCGCGAAGCTCAACGGGATGGGCGGGGCAACCGCTTTGCTCTCGCTCTTGGCCTTGACTTCGAACGCGTCTCTGATGGGGTGATTCAGGTAGAACGAATCGCTGCCTGCGAGTTGCCCATAGAAAGGAAAGCGAAGGGCGAGATCAAACGCATAGAGCAGCGCCTCGACATGGAGGTTCGTGAATTTCGAGAGCTTCAATAACATTGGATCGGTCGCCATCGCGTCAACCTTGTAGGTTCGACGAGTCTTGACACGAGGCGACTGGTGCATCCTGACGAATGCCGTTTCCAAATGCAGTTTGCAAAACTCCTTCAGCAATGGCTTGTTTCGCCGGGCGAATCGGTCGAAGTGCACCGCCGCCTCGCGCATCGCTTGATCCGAGATTTCAAGGTGCTCGGATGTGGAGTAAGGGACGGGAGCGAGGAACCCGTCTCCTACTGCGGCGACGTCCCGAATCACACTGGGCTGCTGAATCCCGAGAAGTCCTGACTCCAGCTCGGTGCCGGGCACGATGACTCGTGCGTTGTCAGAGTAGATCAGCAGATTCGCGAACGAGCCCGCCAGTTTGACGCCCCAGGGGTCGACGAGCCCATCGGGCGGCTCCAGCACGGTCTGCAGGGCGCTCAGTGCGCTCAAGTCGAAGATCGGCGGCTTGGGCGTGATGTCGGCCATCTGATTCTGTGCGAGGTTGGGCTTTGGGGTCGTGCACAAACTCTACCGGGGAGGTAGTTCAAGCGCAAACGGATTCGGGTTGCGCATTCCCTGAGCACGTGAGCAGGGCCTCTCGTCGGCTCCCACACTTGCAGCACGCTCGCTTTTGAGATTGGCTATGCCGTCTTGAGGCCGCGAGAGCAGTCAAGCAATGTCTCGGCAACCGAAGTCGAGAGCGCGTCTTGACGTCGAATGGTGCAAACATGAAATTCTGGGAGAGACTCCCTCACAGGAACCTTTACGATCCCGTGACTGCGACACACCTCGGCCAGGGGCTCACAAAGAAGCCAACGAGATCTGTGCCTGAACGCGCTGCTGACCTTGATGGGCCTGGAGTTTGGAAGTCTTCCTGAAGACCAGGTCCTGTTTGCCATGCGCGCGGACGCCTGGCACCGTCGAAATCCAATCTGACTGCCGACGAAATGGCTCCAGCGCGAAAACAGGTGCGTGACGCCTTCTACTGCGATAACGACGTGTGGCGAGGGATGGTCCTCGGGCAGTTTCGCACCATCGTTTTGCAGACGATGCTTGGTCTTCGCGGCCGACGATAGGCCTGTATTGGTACGACGTGCAGCACTAGTGCATCAACAGAGTTAGGGATTTCGCCTCGGAATCGCGCAGTTACATTTTCCTAGTTCCCTAAGTCGCTGCGCTCGTGACCGCAGCGTCACTCGTCGGAGGGCCTGGAGGCCCGTTCTTCAACGCTGCAGGTCCCACGTCTCACCTGCGCCAACAGGAACACCTTCGACGACTCGCGATAACGAGTGAGGAGGATGGCGATGTGGACAGCTGTGAGCTCGTTCGTCGAGCGGGTCCGGCGAAGGTTCGCCTCACCGCGGGTTCGATCACTCGAAGCGTCGGAAGTACTGCACGAGGAATTCCTGCACTTGAGCGGTGGCAAGTGGATTCCCGCGCAAGGCGCAACGCTGCAGGAGACTTTCGCGCACATCCACGGTCTCCCTTCGGATGAGCGACCCTCTGCGCTGTGCCTGTCTGGCGGCGGCATACGAAGTGCGACCTTATCGCTTGGAGTCTTGCAAAGCTTCGCCAATTCGGGGCGTCTACTGCGATTCGACTACCTGTCGACCGTATCCGGCGGGGGCTACATCGGTAGCTGGCTGTCCAATTGGCGGCTTCAGCACAAGTGGCAATGGTCGGCGGTCCTCGGCGGTCTGAGGACGGAGCCGCGGCAAGGCGGTCCCGAGGCCGACCCGCACGAAGGTGCGGAAGAGGAAGAGCGCAACGCCATCAGCCGGCTTCGCGCCTACAGCAACTATCTGAGTCCCATCTGGGGCCTGTCGACGGATGCGCTCAGTCTCGTCGCCATCTTCCTGCGCAACTTGTTGCTGAACTGGCTCGTCTGGGTGCCGCTGTTGGCCGGCGTGGTGACCCTGCCGCGCCTCTATGTGGCGTTGGTGGCGCACAGGCTCCAGGCCGCAGACCTGTCGATCGTGCTCGTCGTGACGGCCTCAGTGTTGATCATTGTCGGCATCGCGTTCGTGTTTGCCGATCTGCCGGGCCAGTCGTTGGATCCAACCCGCGACGAGCACAAAGGCGCGCAGAGTCGGTTCGCAATTTGTTGCTTCGCCCCGATCGCACTGGCCTCGGTCGTGCTGAGCATTTCCGGCGCCTGGACTTCCGAATCCCTCGACGCCCGAGAGTGGTACTTCCCGCTAGGGGGCGTGTTCGCGCACGTGGTAGGGATCGTCATCGGCGTGTACTGGCGTCGCAGGCGACGTCTGAGCCCGCGCCCGCCAGCGAGCTTGCAGGGGAGCGTCCTGGTCGTCTTGACCGGCGCATTCGGTGGGTTGTGCCTGTGGGCTGCGATGCGATACGCCGGCCCGCCCATCGATGCGCCCGACGACCAGGTCCTGGTGTACGCGACGCTGTCGGTGCCGCTCATGCTGGCCTGCTTCTGGGGAACGATGTGCCTATACGCTGGCCTGTCCGGTCGCTGGACGACAGAGGAGGATCGCGAATGGTGGGCGCGCGCGACAGCATGGTGGCTTTATGCAAGCGTCGTCTGGGTCCTGACGTTCGCGCTCGTGCTGTACCTGCCCCCCTGGACATTCGACCAATTGAGCCGCAAGTTTCCGCCTGCCGCCCAGCTTGGCGTCGGAGGAACCTTGCTGGGTGTGGCCACGAGCGCGTTTGGCTACTGGGGCAAGAACGGCGCCGACCTCAAGCGGCGTGCGCAAGGCTTTCTGCAGGCCACCGGACTGCACCTGCTGGACCTGATGGCGGCCGCCGTGATCGTGATCGCGTTGGTCGGCATGAGCCTGGCGATGAGCTGGACGTTCGAACACTGCCACAAACTGAATCTGCTCTCGGGGGTCTGCGTGTCTGACCTCGGCTCGGAGTCCTCGTATGTACGCGACGAGATCGTGGTCACGGCGCTTGCCGACGAAACCGCCGCACCCACCGGCCGCTCCGCGGCTGGACAGGCCTACCGGCACGTGATGCTGCACTCGTCTTCGGGCGCCGTGGCTCTCGCCATCGCTGCGCTCTTCGCTGTCTCCTTAATCATGTCGGCGGCCATAGGGGCCAACACCTTCTCACTTCACGGCATGTATGGAAATCGCCTGGTCCGAGCCTACCTCGGAGCAGGTCGCCGCTTTCGAAACCCAAACTGGTTCACCGGGTTCGATCCCAAGGACAACACACGTTTGCACGAGGTCCTGCCGCCGCATGGCCAACGACTCTTCCAGGTGATCAACATCGCGTTGAACCTGGTGCGCCCGTCGAACCATCGACTGGCCTGGCAACAGCGCAAGGCCTCGTCGTTCACCGCCACGCCTTTGCATTGCGGCGCCGATGGCGTCGGCTATGTGCCGACCCGGGCCTATGGCGCCGACGATGGCAAGGGCATGTCGCTTGGTCGGGCGCTCACGATCTCCGGGGCCGCGGCTTCGCCCAACATGGGCTACCACAGCTCGGCACTCGTGACATTCGTGATGACGCTGTTCAACGTTCGGCTCGGGTGGTGGCTGCCCAACCCCGGGAAGAAGTGGTCGGCGAAGTGGAATTCGGCCGAACCGGCGATGGGCTTCTACGCCTTGTTCAATGAGGCCTTCGGTCGCACAACCGACGATCGTTCGTCCGTGTACCTGTCCGACGGCGGGCACTTCGAGAACCTCGGCATCTACGAGATGGTGCGGCGGCGTTGCCACCGTATTGTGGTGGTTGATGCGACGTGCGACCCCAAGTTCGAGTACGCCGACTTGCAGGATGCGGTACGCAAGATCCGCGTGGACTTCGGCATCGACATCGAGCTGCCTCCCGTGCTGCCCGGTCCCGGTCGGACATCCGCCCATCCTCGTCGCGTCGTCGGTCGGATCCGCTATTCCATGCGCGACGGCAACAGCCCCGATGCGGACGGATTCCTGTACCTCATCAAGCCGCGCCTGCTCGGCGACGAGCCTCCCGACCTTGCGCAGTACGCGGCCTCCATGCAGGACGGTGAAGGCCCGTTCCCGCATCAGAGCACCGCGGACCAGTTCTTCGACGAGACGCAGTTCGAAAGCTATCGGATGCTCGGGGTCGTGTCGGCGAAGGCGGCGTTTCCAGACCGAGCAGACGCATGGCCTGAGGAAGACGATCGCAATCACTTGGGGCAGACCGATGCCACCGCCGCGGCGAGATCTTTGGAAGCCGGCGCCGTAGCGCCTTCGACGCTGAGCGAGGCGGTCCACAACTTCGGCACCGGAGCAGCGCTTGCCGCCGCATTGACCGTCGGGGGGACGCTGGGCGTGGTCGGCACCGTCACCGTTGCGCCGGGAGAGGTGCGCTTGTCGTCCGAAGACCGAACCATGCTGCAGAAGGGCATCAAGGTCAACCTCGCGCTCGATCTGGATCAACCTTCGGTCCGAGTGATCGTGGACAACACACAGTCGGCCTTGATCGAGCTGCGCCTCGCTGTGGACAAACTGCGTGCTGCAACCGGTGGCGCCGGTCAGGGCGGTGGCTCGGACGACAGATTGGTGGGTCTGCTCGAGACACTGCTGGCGATCGAGCGCGAGATGCTGCGACTCATCGAGAAACTGGTGGCCAAGCCCGACGTCACGCGGACGGGCCTCACCGCTGCTGACCTGGCGAAGGAGGTCACAAGGCTCACCAGTCGCCTCGACTCGATGATCGACGGCATCAAGGGCATTGGAGGACAGGAGTCCAGTCCCGGAGGACGAACAACTGCGGCTGCGGGACGGCCCGCATCGGGCGCCGTCACCAATGCTTCCCTTGCCGACATCGCCACAGAACTGAAGGCCGTCCAGACGAAATTGGACGACGTGAAGAAGGAGATCGCGCGGACGAATCCGCGCAGCAACATTCGAGGCCAGGAAGGGGCGCAACGATGAGACAACGACTGGCGGCAGCGACATTCGGTCTGCTTGCGATGCTCGCCACCTCCGGGTGTGCGACGTGCGGTCCATTTCGGGCCGCCTGGTACCTCGTCGAGGAGGACCCCGGCACATCGTCCGAGTCGGGGTCGGCCTCACCGACGATGTATGTCAGCGTGCTCTACGAGGGCATGGGCGATGTCGTTGTCGACATGATCACCCTCAACCCATCGAAAGACGACATGGAGGACGGGTGGTCATTCGGGAGCCGTGTCAGTCCGCTCGGCCGAACCATGAGCGGCGGCCGATTCGTGGTGTTGCCGACCAAGAAGTTCAAGCGCGGCACCGAAGAATTTTCCGGATGTCGGGTGCCCGTGCACGTTGCCGTGCAGTGCTTCGCAGAGAAGAGGTCCTCCTGGGCAACCGTCAGCGGAACGATGCCGAACTACCTGCCGAAGACGTGGCTGGGAGTAACCTGTGAAGATCGCGTGTAGTCGTCGCGTTGCGGTCGGGCGCCTCTTCCTGGTGGTTGCGATCGTCGGTGGCGGCTTCACCGACGCTGGTGCGTCGCGTACACCGGACGAGATCAAGCAGGCGCGAGAGCGCGTGGAATCGACCGGGAATGCGGTGCGCACATCGCTGAAGCGACAAACAGGGCTCGGCGCGGGTGAGCGTGACGTGCTCGACGACGTCAAGTTTGCCTATTCGCCTTCGCAACTCCCGTCGGTGCAGTCCATTCGACAGTTTGGTCAGCGCAAGGTGATCGTGAGCGACGGTTGGGTGTCCCTGGTCGAAGATCTGACGCGGGCCGAGTTGCTGGCGAGACCGCCGGCCTCTGCCGACTGCTTTCATGAGTTCGCTCGCAAGGTGCTGTCCAAGGCGCGAACGAACTTGTCGATGACACGATCAAACCCTCGTGCCGCTCCGCTTGCGCTGCCGCGTTTCGCCAGCTACGTGGAGGACCGAGAGAACCACGAGTGCGCCCATTTGCATCCCAGCGTCCTGCGAGCGTCGGGCATCGATCGTGCCGTCCGCGTGGGCGTGGACGCGGCGCTGTGGTGGGCACTGGGCCGTGAGCTGGCGTTGCAGTTTGATCCACGGGACACCGGTCTCCCGTCGTCGGTCGCAGCGAACATTGCCATGGCAGCATCGGCGGCGGCCGCAGCGAGCGCACCGAGCGACAAGGTCGAGGCGCTCTCCGTCAAACTCCGCGCCGATGCAGTGGCCAACGAATTGCGCTGTCGCGCCGATGTGGCCGAAGTGCGAGCTGTCGAGCGTGGCATGAGCGCGCGCGTCGACGTCGCTGCGGCGTTCATGGCCGTCGTCGCCCAAGAGGCGATCTTCGAGCGCGATGGAGATGACGCTTCGTGTCCGGACGGCATGGCGCGACTGACGAAGTTCCTCGATGCGGTGCAGGCGGGGAGTGCGGACGACCCGAAGAAGTTCAAGGAACGGGTCCTCGGCATCTGGGGAGCCGTACGCCCCGTTCGTTGAAACGGTTGACCCGCGAGCGCGTCCGACGCGCGATGCCGGACCCCCGACCGCCTATGCGGCGAGGCCGCGGCGTATCGCCGCAACGACGTCCGGGGAGTTCGGCGTCTTCTCGAACAGCACGGTTCCCAGCGCGGCCGCTTCGATCTCTCGGGCATGGTCCACGTCCCCAGAAACCATCACCACGGCGGCGTCCTTCATCCACCTCTCGTAGCGATAGTGAACGAGCGTGAGCAGCTCGAATCCGTTCAGCCGAGGCATCGAGACATCGACAACCATCGCGTCGGGAAGGTTCGACTCGAGACAGGTGAGCGCCTCGAGGCCGTCGTTCGCGAGCATGACATCGTAGCCATGCCATTCGAAAGTCGAACGAAGCGCCGAGCGCGACGATTCGGAGTCGTCGACGACCAGGATGGTCGGACGCATGCCGGTGACGTGGTTTGAGATGAACTGGTGCTCGGCTGTCACTTGCTTCGACGCGCCAGCGCGAGACGCGAGAAACGTTGGCTTGTCGATGTAGCCCTGCATCTCTTCCGCTGGAGCGCCAAACAGCGTCTCGAAGTCGGACGAGCCAAGCACACGGGCACACTCCGCAAAGATCAGGTGGAGAACGTGATTGAAGCGGTCGACATACTCCTCAGGCGCGAGTCGACCATCCTCCAACTGCTCGGCCGCAGCGCCCTGGAATCGATGCAGCTTTGCCTGTAGGTCGAGCACGGCTTCACGCTTCTCGACCTCGTAACCGGGGCCAAGGTAGGCATCGAACATGGCCTCAGCCTCGTCTCTCCGTGTGTCCAAATCTGCGTTCCCTTGCCCGCTCTGGGCACGAGCGAGGATGTCTGCCACCCTCGCCTCGAACACCGAGTCTGCGCTTTTTTCCATGTCAGGGATGGTTATGACCGCTTTGGCAGGTCGTCAGTTCAGTCCAGCTGCCTCGACCATACATGCCCCAGGTGAACACCGAGCCACGAGCACCTCTGGCCTTCAGAATATTGACTTTGGCCGGCAAGAGAATTCGGTTCGCAGCCTGATGGCAAACCCCGGTCAGGCCGTAGAGGATCCCCGCCGTGCCGTTTGGGCCAGACAAGCAGTCTGCCTGATCGACGTTGCCTCCCGCCGAACACAATGCGTTGCCACCGGTCGATCGACCGAAACACCCGTAGCACGATCCCGTGCTCGATTCGACGTAGGTGTGGTCCGCCCCCGGCAGGTTCTGGGCCGGCATCGAATAGGCAGTCAGGGTTCCGTGTGCCAATGGGACTCCTCCCGATGAGGATTCGGTGACCGCAGGTTACACGAACTTCGCGCCGAGTGGTTCACCCAAAGAGGGGAGCTCACGTGAGCAAATTCGCGGGCCGAGGGCGGTAGCTGCCTTGGCTCCGTCGCGTACGAGCGTCGCCTCCGATGTTCGGCTTCATGTCGAAGCCAGTTCAGTCGTCCTGGCCGAGCTCAGGCCCGCGGGGCCCGGGGTTAGGTCTGCAAGGGTGAGGAGAGCGGCATGAGCGATTCCAAGACGATCGACGAGATTCTGGTCAAGTGGGGAGAGCGTCTGTTCTACCCGAAGGTTCAGTTCCGAGACTTGAAGACGCCGCGTTTGTCGTTGCCTAGTGGCCGGGACCGAGCCGCCTGGTTTCGTGCTCGCATCGAGGCGACCGTTCTGCGGCGTTCGCCGCAGGTCATGGTCAAGGTTACCGGTGACGGCAGGGGCATGAAAGCTATAGCCGCGCACTTCCGCTAAATCAGCAAACGCGGCAGGCTGGAGATGGAGGACGAGTTTGGGCGGCGTCCGACTGGCCGGGACGGGGTGCAGGAGCTCTTGGACGAACCATGCTCTTCGCGCGAGACCCTAGTCAGTTTCGGGAGGCGAGGGGATACCGGCTTCCAGCCTCAATCCGTCGAGGGTGAAGATGTCAGACCAGCAATGTATTTAGTTCAGCTTCTCGTGATCGGGGCTTTTCAACCTAAGAACTCGATCAACGAAGTATCGGGTGTGCGTATCTGTGGATCCTTTGACTCGGGGGCACGACATGCTCCCGTGTAATGCCGCGTATTGCCAAGGAGCTCGCGTTCCATTTGTCGTGCCCATCCCGGCGTCAATCACGTATGCGGTGTATTCGGCTAGAACTTCTTTGGTCTCTTCATCAAGCACACGGATCGTTGTGCCCGCAATCCACAGCTTGCCCACGAGGAATCGGCGCGATAGGGGGAAGACCTGGTCGCCGATGTCCGCGTACGGCTGAAGCAGTCGGTCAACGAACCGATACCGAACGACCGCAGTCAGTCTTTAGACGACCCGCCTCGATTGCTTTCGGCAAGCCTGTGACTTGGGACGGCCAGCCCACGCGCCGCTCTCGGCCTGTCCTCTCCCACCCGCGTTTCCGTAAGCCACCGACCGCTGTCGTGTCGCGCCCGCGCTGCGAGCGGTCGAGCTTGGCCATGTAGCCGCTTGCCCGCTCGAATGGCGTCGTGCACGTCGAGGCAGTCGATCGCCGTCCAATCGGCATCTCATAAGCAAAGACGAAATCGTACGTTCACGCGCAACGCAAAGGTCACTAACGTGCGCAGCTTGCAGACCGACCCGCCCCAGGCCCTGCAACCCGCTTCACGTCGTTTGGGATTACTCAGCATGAACCTTCGCGTCCTGGCCGCCACGATCGCCCTCTCGGGCCTGACCGCATTCGCGGCGGCACAAGCACCCTCAGTCATCCGCATCGGCGTGGCCACGGGTGGCGTGGGCACGCCGCCGCGCACCGGCAGCTCCACCGTCGGCCTCGTCAATTCGCAAGGCCTGCTCGAAAAGGAGTTCGCGAAAGACAACATCAAGGTCGAGTGGATTTTCTTCAAGGGCGCGGGCCCGGCCGTCAACGAGGCTCTGGTGAACCACCAGCTCGACTTCGCGTGGCAGGGCGACCTGCCCTCCATCGTGCACCGCGCCGGCGGCGTGAAGACCCGCATCATCGTCGGCAGCGGCGTGCGCAACGGCCTGTACCTGGGCGTGCCGCCGGACTCGACCATCGCGAAGATCGAAGACCTCAAGGGCAAGCGCGTCGCGGTCTTCAAGGGCACGAATCTGCACCTCGCCGCAGTGCGTGCACTCGCCGCGCACGGCCTCAAGGAAAGCGACCTGAAGCTGATCAACCTGGACACCGCCGCTGCGCAGGCTGCGCTCACGACCAAGGACATCGACGCCGCGTTCGGCTATGTCGAACTCTTCGTGCTGCGCGACAAGAGCGTGAGCAAGGTCGTGTGGTCGGCGGCGCAGGACTCGTTCCGCTTCACGCGCCAGACCGTGCTGCTGGTCGACGACGACTTTGCGAACCGCCAGCCACAGATCGTCCAGCGCGTCGTCGACACCATCGTGAAGACGGCGCGTACCTACTCCGACGAAGCGCAGCGCGGCGAGCTGTTCGCGCAATGGGGCAAAGCCGAATTCCCCGAAAACATCTGGCGCGAAGACTTCATCGGCCAGCCGCTGCGCGTGCGTCTGTCGCCGCTGCTCGACCCCTTCCTCGTGGCCCGCTACAAGGACGCCAGCGACGAGGCCTTCCGCCTCAAGCTCACGCGCAGCAAGCCCGAGATCGACACCTGGTTCGACCGGCGCTTCCTGAACGCGGCGCTGAAGGCGCAGAAGCTCGAAGGCTACTGGCCCGAGTACGCGGCCGACGGCAACCTCGTCGGCAGCAACGTGGCCTTCGCCCGCTGAGCGCGAGAGCCGCAGGAAAGACACCATGAGACTGACTCGACGCAGTGCGTTGCAGCGCCTGGGCCTCGCGGCGGGCGCGGCCACGCTCGGCACGCCGACCTGGGCTGCGAACCCACCGACAATCCGGATCGGCGTGGCGCAGCCGGCGACCGGCACGCCGCCCAGTTTCGCCGGCAGCGCGATCGCGATCGCGCATGCCAAGGGCTGGATCGACGAGGAGTTCAAGCCCGATGGCGTGAAGGTCGAGTGGATCTTCTTCAAAGGCGCCGGACCGGCCGTCAACGAGGCGTTGACCAATCAGCAGCTCGACTTCGCGGTGCAGGGAGATCTGCCCGCGATCATCGCGAAGGCCGCCGGCCTGAAGACCAGGCTGATCCTCGCCACCGGCGTGCGCTCCAACATCTACATCGGCGTGCCGCCGGACTCTCCGCTCAAGACCGTGGCCGATCTGCGCGGCAAGCGCGTCTCGCTGTTCCGCGGCACCAACATGCACCTGCCGGCGCTGCGCCTGCTCGAAGCGCACGGGCTCACCGAGAAGGACCTGAAGATCCTCAACCTCGACACCGCCACCTACCTCGCGGCACTGTCGACCAAGGACATCGACGCGGCCATCGGCGCGATGGACATCCTGCGCCTGCGCGACAAGGGTCAGGTGCGCGTGCTCTATTCGAGCAAGAACGATTCACCGATCTTCACGCGCCAGGGCCATGTGCTGGTCTCGGAGGCCTTCGCCGATGCCAACCCGCAGCTCGTGCAGCGCGTCGTGAACGTCTCGGTGCGTGCGGCGAAGTGGTCATCCGACGAAGCCAACCGCGAAGAGGTGCTGCGCCTGTGGGCGCGCGCCGGCACGCCGTACGAGCACTGGAAGGAAGACTACGACGGCGAGCCGCTGCGCGTGCGGCTGAACCCGAACTTCGATCCGTTTCTCGTCGGCCGCTACAAGGACGCGATCGAGCAGGCGCAGCGCTTCAAGCTCAGCCGCGCGCGCTTCGACGCCGAGCCGTGGATAGACCGGCGCTACCTGAACACTGCCCTGCGCGAGCAGCGTCTGGACACCTACTGGCCGGTGTATCAGGCCAACGGCAAGATACTCGGAGCGTGACGATGAGCGGTGACTTGGTTGTTCCGGTCGACGGCGTCGCCACGCCGCTGGACTTTGGCATCGCGGCGGTGCGCGAGCACGACGACGTGCGCGCTGCCGCAGCGTCGCAGGCGCGTCGCGCATGGCTCAGGCGCGCGACGCAACAGGCCTGGCCGCACCTGCGCGACTGGCTGCTCGCGTGGCCGCTGCCGCTCGCGGTGCTCGCGCTGTGGGCACTGGCCGCGCACTTCGAGTGGATCGCGCCGCAGGTGCTGCCCTCGCCCGAGGCCGTGGCGCTCACGTTCAAGGAATCGCTCCTCAGCGGCGAGCTGTGGGCCAACCTGCAGATCAGCCTGATCCGCGTGCTCGCCGGCTTCGCGATCGGCCTCGTCGGCGGTCTCGGGCTGGGCATCGCGATGGGCCTGTCGCCCACCGTGAAGGACTACGTCTACCCGCTGTTCAAGGCCTTCGCGCAGGTGCCGGTGCTGGGCTGGCTGCCGCTGCTGATGCTGCTGGTCGGCATCGACGAGGCGCTCAAGATCATCCTGATCAGCAAGGCCGCGCTGGTGCCGATCGCGCTCAACACCTACAAGGGCATCCAGAACGTGCCGACGCGCTTCATCGAGGTCGGCCGCGTGCTGCGCTTCACGCGCTGGCAGATGCTCACGCGCGTCGTGTTCCCGGCCGCGCTCGCGCCGATCTGGAACGGCATCCGCTACGGCCTGACACACGCGTGGCTCGCGCTGGTGGTGGTGGAACTGCTCGCATCCAGCGAAGGGTTGGGTTTCATGATCGTCTACGGCAGGCAGCTGTTCCAGCTCGACGTCGTGCTCGCGGCGGTCGTCGTGGTCGGTGCGGTGGGATACCTGCTCGACAAGGTGCTCGCCGCCATCGAGAAGCGCCTGCTGGGCTGGCGCAAGGAGGCGTTCTGATGGCGCGCGAGATCGTTCCGCGCCGCTTGCGTGGCCTGGTCATTCCAGTGGCACTGCTGATCGCCTGGTGGGCCGCGGTGCGCTTCGGCTGGTCGACCTCGCCGTTGCTCGTGGCGCCCAGCAAGGTCTGGCAGACCGGCGTCGAACAGGTGCTCAGCGGCAAGGTCTTCGCCGCGCTCGGCGCGAGCCTGTGGCGCGACCTCATCGGCTTCGCGATCGGTGCCGGCGCGGGGCTGTTGTTCGGTGCGCTGCTCGGCGCGTCGCGCCTCGCCGAGAAGCTCGCGGGCCCGAGTTTTCACACCCTCAAGCAGATCTCGCTGTTCGCATGGATTCCGCTGCTGTCGGTCTGGTTCGGCCTGGGCGATGCGGCCAAGGTCGCGTTCCTATCACTCGCCGCGTTCTTCCCGGTGGTGCTGAACACCTTCGAGGGCATACGAAGCGTGCCGCCCGATCTGCTCGAAGTGGCGCGGGTATTGAGGTTCACGACCGCACAGCGCTGGCGCAAGGTGATCCTGCCGTCGGCCTCGCCGGCGATCTTCGCGGGCATCCATCTCGCGCTGATCTACGCCTGGCTCGCAACGCTGGGCGCCGAGTACCTGCTGGTCTCGGGTCAGGGCATAGGCAACCTGATGATCGACGGCCGCGAGCACTTCTGGATGGACATGGTGCTGTTCGGCGTGTTCGTGGTCGGCCTCGTCGGCTTCACGCTGAACTGGATCGCAAGCCGCGTCGAGGCGCGCGCACTCGCCTGGCGTGGCCGCTCGGTCGCGCAGTTCTGACTCCACTTCTTAGGACACCTGATGGCACACGCCGGCACCCTGCAGATCGACCACCTGAGCAAGCGCTACGACGTCAACGGCGAACCATTGCCGGTACTCGACGACATCACGCTCACCGTGAACCCGGGCGAGTTCATCAGCATCGTCGGCAGCAGCGGCTGCGGCAAGTCGACGCTGCTGCGGCTGATCGTCGGGCTCGAGAACGACTACCAGGGCGAGGTGATTCTCGACGGCCAGCGCGTCGTCGGCACGAGCCTGGACCGCGGCATCGTGTTCCAGGAGCATCGCCTCTTCCCGTGGCTCACGGTGCAACAGAACATCGGGCTCGGCCTGTTGAACGCCGAATTCACCGAGGCGGAGAAGACGCGATCGGTGCGCGAACACATCGCGCTCGTCGGCCTCGAGGGTTTCGAGACCGCGTACCCGCACCAGTTGTCGGGCGGCATGTCACAGCGCGTCGCGATCGCGCGCGCGCTCGTCAATCGCCCCGAAGTGCTGCTGCTCGACGAGCCCTTCGGCGCGCTGGACGCGTTGACGCGCGCGCACCTGCAGCAGGAGCTGCACCGAATCTGGCAGGCCGAGGGCATCACGATGATCCTGGTCACGCACGATGTCGAGGAGGCCATTTACCTCGGCGACAAGGTCGTCGTGATGGAGCCGCGACCCGGCCGCATCCGCCGCATCGTGCCGATCGGACTCGATCACCCGCGCGACCGCGTCGGCCTGCCGTTCGCGCGGCTGAAGGAAGACGTGCTCGCGGAGTTCGCCGGCGAGGCCGAGGCCGCCACCGCGGCGCGCCACGCCGATCGGCGCGTCACCGACCACGCGAGCGGCAACGCCAGCAAGCACGACCGCGAGTCGACACGCGGGCCAGAAGGCCTGCGCTTCGCACTCTGACCTTCTTCCGAGGACCTCGTCATGTCTGACCGCAAGCTGCGCCTGGGCGCTTTCATCATGGCCACCGGCCACCATGTCGCCGCGTGGCGTCACCCGGGTTCGCAAGTGGATTCGGGTGTCAACATCGATCACTACATCGACGTGGCCAAGACCGCAGAACGCGGCCTCTTCGATCAGGTCTTCGTGGCCGACAGCCCAGGCCTTCGGCACAAGGGCGACGACGACTCGCTGAGCCGCCAGGGCCGCGTGTCCTACTTCGAGCCGGTGACGCTGTGGGCTGCGCTGTCGGCCGTGACGACGCACATCGGATTCGTCGCGACCGCGTCGACCACCTACGAAGACCCGTTCTCGCTGGCGCGCAAGTTCGCCTCGCTGGACCACCTCAGCAAAGGCCGCGCGGCGTGGAACGTGGTCACCACCAGCGCCGACAACGTGCATGGCAACTTCGGCATCGCGGCCCACCCCGACCCCGCCGTGCGCTACGAGCGCGCGCACGAGTTCGTCGAGGTGGTCAAGGGCCGGTGGGATAGCTTCGACGACGACGCGTTCAGCCGCGATGCCGCGAGCGGCGTCTACTTCGATCCGCAGAAGCTGCACACGCTGAACCACGTCGGCAAGCACTTCAAGGTCCAGGGCCCGCTGAACATCGAGCGCTCGCCGCAAGGCCACCCGGTGATCGTGCAGGCTGGTTCGTCCGAAGACGGCAAAGAGTTGGCCGCGGCGACCGCCGAAGCGATCTTCACCGCGTGGACCAGCCTGGCCGAAGCCCAGGCCTTCTACCGCGACGTGAAGGGGCGCATGGCCAAGTACGGGCGCCGGCCTGAGGAACTGCTGGTGCTGCCCGGCATCTCGCCGGTGATCGGCCGCACCGAGGCCGAGGCGCAGGCCAAGTGGGCCGAGTTGCAGGCGCTGATCCACCCTTCTGTCGGCCTGAACACGCTGGAGGCGTTCTGGCCGCACGACGACCTGCGCCGCTGGGACCTGGATGCACCACCGCCCTACTACCCCGAGCCCCCCGAGGGCGTGAACAGCCGCGCCCACGTGGTGATCGAGCTCGCGCGGCGCGAGCGCTTCACGGTGCGCCAGCTTTACGAGTACCTGGCGGGCGCGCGCGGGCATTGGGTGGTCGTCGGCACGCCGAAGACCATCGCCGATCAAATGCAGTCGTGGTTCGAGAACGGCGCCGCCGACGGCTTCAACGTGATGCCACCGGTGCTGCCGCAGTCGCTGAACGAGTTCGTCGACCTGGTGATTCCCGAGCTGCAATCGCGCGGTCTGTTCCGCACCGCGTACGAAGGCAAGACCTTGCGCGAGAACCTCGGCCTGGCCCGCCCGGCCAGTCGCTACGCCGCCGCCGCGACCTCGCGCGCCGCTTGAACCCGTCACCTCACCAGGACACCGACGATGACCACCACGCTTGCCGACTCTCCGGCCACGATGCACACCCAATTCTCCACGTGCTCCGGCGCGTGGGCCGTGCACGACCTCGACGCACCGCTGGGTGCCATCGTCTCCGGCATCGACGCGCGCCACCCGCTGCGTGCGGATCAAGTGCTGGCGGTCAAGCGCGCGCTGGTCGAGCACCACATCGTCGTGCTGCCCGAGCAGCAACTCGACGACGCGCAGTTCCTGCGCCTGTCGCGCTATTTCGGCGATGTGTTCCAGGCACCGTCCGACGTGCCGGTGCTCGCATCCGACCCGTACGGTGGCAACACGCCGGCGATCGTGAAGGTCTCCAACGTGGAGGACGGCGTGCTCGGACATCACGAGCTCAGCGCGCATGCCGACCACCACTGGACGCCGGTGCCGTCGTCCGGCTCGCTGCTGTATGCGCTCGAGGTGCCGCGCGTCGGCGGTGACACGACCTGGATCAACCTGGCCGCCGCTTACGACGCACTCGATGACGCGACCAAGCGCGAGATCGATGGCCTGCAGCTCATCACCTACAACCCGTTCCTGCGCCGCCTGAAGCCGCTGGCTTCAGGTTTCCCGCGCTATCGCACGCCGGACATCGAACCACTCACGCCGTTCGAGGCGCATCCGCTGGTGCGCACGCACCCGGACTCGGGCCGCAAGATCCTCTACCTCGATGAATCCACCGAGGTCGAAGTCGTTGGCTTGGCGCCGGCGCAGGGTGCCGCGCTGGTCGAGCGGCTGCGTGCGCACCTGCTGCAGGAACGCTTCGCATACACGCACCACTGGCAGGTCGGCGACATCGTGTACTGGGACAACCAGGCCACGCTGCACGCTCGCACCGCGTTCGATGCGAGCGAGCGGCGCGTGCTCAAGCGCATCAGCCTGTCGGGCAGCCGGCCGTTCTGAGCCAGCGCGCACCGGCGCCTGCACGCCATCACGGTGGCTCGATGACCGCCCCCAGCGCCGTTCTCGTCTTCCCTTGGGCGCAGCAACTCCAGCTCCCACCCCATGCGCGAACGGCTTCGCGCAAGTGCCTCGAGATCGCTGACGATCCCGCAGCCGATCGGCATGGCGATCCGCTACCAACACATCCGGCCTCTCCCACGGCAAGCCAACCTCGCGGCCCACACCGAGGGCTGGATGTTGAGCCGGCCACCGTCGGCCGATGTCGGGCGTGAGCGGAGTCAGACCCTTCTCAGCCCAGGCTGATCGGCGCCGCGTGCAGCACGTGGAGCTTCTACGGGATCAGCTTGAGCTCGAAGAAGGTGTCGGCGATCACCTGCTGCTCGTCGAGGATTTCGCGGGTGACCGGCGCGGCGCGCCCACAGCCTTGCGCGCGCAGTTCCATCGTCACGGTCACCAGAACACGAGCGTGCGCACCTCGATGCTGCGCCGCGGCGGCGCGTCCGGCGCGGTAGTGGGATCGTCGAACGCGGTGTGCGCGGTCAGGCGTGCCGTGCCGTCGGTCTCAGAGTCGTAGATCTTCAGCAGCGTGACCTCGTCGGTGCGTTGCTGCGGCACGTAATACCAGCGGTGCCTCGGGTTGTGCGCGAAAGAGTACGTCTCACCGATCCAGTCGGGATAGACCAGGTCGCTGGGCAGCAGGTCGTTCGCATCGATGCTGCGCGCGTCGCAGAAGGCCAGCGGCGTGCGCTGCACCGTCTCGCCGATGGGACGCCAGAAGTTGACGATCGCAAAGCGGCGCTTCAGGCGCAGGTCGGCCTCGTCCTTGCTCAGATGACGGGGCACGCGGCGCGGCGCCGAGTCGAAGGTCTGGTCGTCGTGCACGCGCCGCACCGGTTCGCGCACGCCGGTGCGTCCATGATCGGGCGTGCCGTCGCGCAGCGTGTGGTCGAACACCAGCACCTTCTGCGCGCCGGTCGCCGCGAGCAGCGCCGCTTCCACCTCGGGGTAGTAAACCGCGCGGATGCGCGCCTCGCTGGTGTAGTCGTCGGCGCTGTCGAGCGCGCTGCGGTGCTGCAGCAACTGGAAGCCGCTGCGGTCCAGCGACAGGTCGCCGGCCGGCGACGCGAGCCGCGCGTTGCGTATCGGGACGCGGCGCGTGTCGACTTCGCCGCTGTTGCGTGGCACGCCAGGCGGCGGATCGTAGGTGTAGTTGACCGGGCGCTGGCCGGTGTTGCGCAAGTAGTTGAGATCAGCCTCGATAGCCGCGGGAGACAGGCTCATGGTCGCTCCGATCAGAAGGGTTCCTTGAAGGGCCGCAGATCGATCTCGAAGGTCCAAGCGCTGCGGTGTTGCCAGTGCAGTTGCCAGTAGGTCTCGGCGATGGCGTCGGGGTCCAGCAGCCCATCGGCGCCGGCCTGGGCGGCGCGCTGCGGTGCCGCGCTGCGCAGTCGCTCCCCATCGATACCGCCATCGACCACGACATGGGCCACATGGATGCCTTGCGGGCCGTGCTCGCGCGCAAGGCTTTGTGCAAGCGAGCGCAATGCCGCCTTGCTCGCGGCGAACGCGGCGAACTTCGCACCGCCGCGCAGCGATGCGGTCGCACCCGTGAAGACCAGGCTGCCGCGCCCCCGCGCCTCGTTCGGATCGCGGCCGTTCAGCAAAAGCGCTTGCACGGCCTCGCGTGCGAACAGGAAGCCGGCAAACGCACCGCCGCGCCAGGCCTGCTCGAACTGGGCCGCGTCGAGTTCCAGCGCCGCGCCGCGCACCGCATTGCCGGCGTTGAACACGGCCGCGCGAAGCGGGCCCAGCGTGACCACCTCGGCAGCGATACGGCGCGCATCGGCCGCGTCGCTCACATCCCCGGCAAACGCGTGCGCCCGCCCACCGGCGGCGCGGATCTCGGCGGCGATGGCCTCTACTCGTTCTGGCGTACGGCCCGACAGTGCCACCGTCAACCCGGCGCGCGCATGACGCCTGGCCACCGCTGCACCCAGGCCCGCACTCGCACCGACACCGGCGATCCAGGCCACACCGTCTTCCTGCTGCTCAAGCGTCTCGCTCATCAGGGGTCCGAAGCTGTTCACAAGAGCGCGAGCCTAGGACGTCGACGGTGCGCGGAGAAGCAAGACAAACGTATTTGCTTATCAGGCCCACGGGCGGACCGCATCGTCACGACGAGGCTTCATACCGATATGAACTTTGCTTCGTTGGTTCCCGTGCACGCCGGGCTTGCAACTGCTAGGGTCGCGGCATGAGCACTCGTCGCCGCCTGCGCCTCGGCGCCTTCATGCGCCCCGTCAGCATCCACACCGGCGCCTGGCGCTGGCCGGGTGCGTGGCCGGATGCGAACTTCAACTTCGCGCATCTGAAGCAGCTGATCCAGACCTTGGAGCGAGGCCGGTTCGACGCCTTCTTCATGGCCGACCATCTGGCGCTGCTGAACATGCCGATGGACGCGCTCAAGCGCAGCCACACCACGACCTCGTTCGATCCGCTGACGCTGTTGCCGGCGCTGGCGGCCGTCACCGAGCACATCGGCCTGATCGCGACTGCCAGCACGACCTACAACGAGCCCTACCACGTGGCGCGCAAGTTCGCGTCGCTGGACCACATCAGCGGCGGCCGGGCAGGCTGGAACCTCGTCACGTCGGCGAACCCCCAGGAGGCGCTCAACTTCAGTCGCGAGGAGCACCTCGAACACGGCGAGCGCTACCACCGCGCGCGCGAATTCTTCGATGTCGTCACCGGCCTGTGGGACACCTGGGCCGACGACGCCTTCGTGCGAGATGTCGAGGCCGGCATCTACTTCGATGCCGCGCGCATGCGGCGGCTGGAGCACCGCGGCGAACACTTCCAGGTGCGAGGCCCGCTCAACGTGGCGCGGCCGGTGCAGGGCTGGCCGGTAATCGTGCAGGCCGGCGCGTCCGAGGCCGGCCGCCAGATCGCCGCCGAGACCGCCGAGGTCGTGTTCACCGGCCAGCGTACGCTGGCCGACGGGCAGGCGTTCTATGCCGACGTGAAGGCGCGAACCGCCGCGGCCGGGCGCAACCCGGATCACCTGCTGATCCTGCCCGGTGCATTCGTGGTCGTCGGCGACACGATCGAACAAGCGCAAGCGAAGAAGGCACAGCTCGATGCGTTGGTGCACCCGGACAGCGGCATCGCCTCGCTGTCGGTCGCACTCGGCACCGATGCGTCGGGCTTCGACCTGGACGGCCAGCTGCCCGATATCCCCGAGAGCAACGCGAGCAAGAGCGGCCGTCAGAAGCTCGTCGACCTCGCGAAGCGCGATGGTTTGACGGTGCGACAGCTCGCGCAGATCGTCGGCGGCAACTTCGGCACGCTGGAATTCATCGGTACGCCACAGAGCATCGCCGACCAGATGCAGCAGTGGCTGGACGAGCGCGGCAGCGACGGCTTCAACGTCATGTTCCCCTACCTGCCACAAGGGCTGGACGAGTTCGTCGACCGGGTGGTGCCCGAGTTGCAGCGGCGCGGCATCTTCCGCACGGAGTACGAGGGACACACGCTGCGCGAGAACCTCGGATTGCCGCGGCCGCGCGACCGATTCGGCGCGGCGTGACCGCGCCGTCGAAGGCGCGCCGCAGCGAACCACATGTGCGACGCATTCCTGGTTTGCTTATGACCTCCCGCGACCGGCTGCATATGAAGATGCCGAAACCTTCGTTCCGTCGCTCACTGCATTTGCATAAGGTCCGTGGCCATGTCCACGATGGACGGCCGAAGGAGTTCTTGATGAGTGCAACGGCCAACGCGACAGGTGAAGACGGCCGCCGCCGTGTCCCGCTGGACACCGGCGCGACGGTCGTCCACGCGACCGATGTGCTCGTCATCGGCGGTGGCCCGGCAGGCGCGTGGGCCGCACTCGCGGCAGCAGCGCGCGGTGCGAGCGTGGTGCTGGTCGACAAAGGCTTCTTCGGCACCTCCGGCGCGACGGCCCCGTCGGGCACCGGCATATGGTGGGTCGCCCCCGACATGCAGGCGCGTGCCGCCGCGAAGGCGCAACGCGAGAGCGCCGGCGGGCACCTCGCCAGCCATGCCTGGATGGACCGCGTGCTCGAGCAGACATGGATCAATCTGGAGCAGCTCGCCGATTGGGGCTACCCCTTTCCACGCGACGACGAAGGACGCGAGCGGCGCAATTCGCTGCAAGGCCCCGAATACATGCGGCTGATGCGCAAGCGCGTGAAGGCGGCCGGGGTGCACGTGCTCGATCACCATCCGGCGCTCGAACTGCTTGTCGATGGCGGCGGCGCGGCCTGCGGTGCGGCCGGTCTGCGCGAGCCCGACAACGCGGCCTGGGCCGTGCGTGCCGGAGCGGTGGTGCTGGCCAGCGGCGGCTGCGCGTTCATGAGCAAGGCACTGGGCACGAATGTGCTCACTGGCGACGGCCTGCTGATGGCCGCGGAAGCCGGCGCCGTGTTCTCGGGCATGGAGTTCTCGAACGCCTATGGCCTCGGGCCTGCGTTCTCGTCCATCACCAAGTCACTGTTCTACAACTGGGCCACGTTCCGCCATGCCGACGGCAGCGAGATCGTCGGTGCGGGCTCGTCGCGCGGGCGCAGCGTCATCGCGCGCACGTTGATCGAAGAACCGGTGTTCGCGGTGCTCGACAAGGCCGGCGCGCAAGTGCAGCGCTGGATGCGCAGCGCGCAGCCCAATTTCTTCCTGGCGTTCGATCGAAGCGGCTACAACCCGTTCGTCGATGCGTTCCCGATCACGCTGCGCCTCGAAGGCACCGTGCGCGGCACTGGCGGCCTGGCATTGCGCGATCCGACCTGCGCGACCCACGTCGCGGGGCTCTATGCCGCAGGCGACGTGGCCACGCGGGAGCTCATCTGCGGCGGTTTCACCGGCGGCGGCAGCCACAACGCGGCGTGGGCGCTGTCGTCGGGCTTCTGGGCCGGTGCGGGTGCCGCGGACTTCGCCGCACAACTCGGATCTGCGGCGCACTCGAAGCGTCCCGCATTCAGGGCGGGCAGCGTGGGCTTGCAAGGTGCCGGTGCTCGCGGCATCGATCCGCGCGCCGCCCTCGGGGCTGTGCAGGCCGAGGTGTTCCCGCTGCAACGCAACTGGTTTCGCGGTGGCGACGGATTGCAGTCGTCGCTGCAGCGTCTCGACGCGTTGTGGGCGTTGGCCAGCGATGCAGCACCGGCCCCGCGCGCCCTCGCACGGCGCACGCGCGAGTCGATCGCGATGCTCGCCACCGCGCGTTGGATGTACCGCAGCGCGCTGGCCCGCACCGAGACGCGCGGCATGCACCGCCGCGACGACCATGTCGACATCGATACCTCGCAACAGCATCATGTGCTGAGCGGCGGCCTGCACGAGGTATGGACCGACACGCAACCGGCAGCGCATCCGCTCCCTGCGAGCAGGGTCCGCGCACACGAGGCAGCCGCCGCATGATCGAGATCGTCAGCCCCACGTTGTGCACCGGCTGCAACATCTGCGTGACGGTCTGTCCCACCGGCGTGTTCGACGCGGTTCCGGACAGCATTCCCACGATCGCGCGTCAGCACGACTGCCAGACCTGCTTCATGTGCGAGCTCTACTGCCCGACCGACGCGTTGTATGTCGCGCCGGATGCGGACGCGCCGGTGGTCGTCGCGGAGAGACTGGTGCAGCAGCGTGGCCTGATGGGCAGCTACCGGCGTGCGGTCGGCTGGAAAGGCGGTCTGGTGACCACCGCGGACGAAGACCACAGCTACGCGTTGCTGGCGCAGATACGCTGACGACAACTGCAAAGGCGACGGCGCGCTGAAGCCGCCGACCAACCTTCCCTCAAGCCGCGATCGCCAGACCCTCTGGCTGCACGCAGTCGTGATTCGCGATCGCAGACTGCACGACGGACGAGGCCCGCTGCCACACCGGCGCGCCGGCCACGAACACGCGCAGTTCACCGGCGCCGAACGCCACCCAGGGTTCGTTGCGAGTGAGTGGCTCGGTGGCCAGCAGCACCATGCGATCGTCGGGCCCGTTGGCCGCAGCGAGGTCCAGCGTCAGGTCATGGTCGACCAGGTGCGCGTTGGCGAACGGGTATTCGCGCTGCAGCCAGTGCAAGCGCGTCGAGGCATGCGCATACAGCGCCTCGCCATCCGAGAGCAGGAAGTTGAAGCGGCCGTGCGCCGCGATGCGGTCGGCCAGTTCGGCGAGCACCGGCGCGAGCAGTTGCCAGCCCGGGGCGCGGCGCCCCCGAAAGCGCTTGCGCAGCTCCTGCAGCATCCAGCAGAACGCCCGCTCGCTGTCGGTGTCGCCCACCGGTACATGCGGGCCGCTCAGGCGCGGATGGAAGTCCTTCAGGTCACCGTTGTGGCAGAACGACCAGTGGCGGCCCTGCCATTCGCGCACGAAGGGATGGCAATTGGCCAGCTGCACCGCGCCCTGCGTCGCCTTGCGGATGTGCGCGAGCACCATGCGCGCACGGATGGGATGGCGGCGCAGGAAGTCGGCCAGCGCCGAGTCGCTGGCGCGGCCCTCGTCGATGAAATGGCGGCAGACCCTGTCGTCGTGGAAGGCCAGGCCGTAGCCGTCGGCGTGCTCGCCGGTGTGTCCGCCGCGCGCCGACAAGCCCGTGAACGAGAACGTCACCGCGCTCGGCACATTGGCATTCAGGGCAAACAGTTGGCACATGTCAGGTCATCAACGCGCGAGGGTCACGACAGGTTGTCGACATGATGGGCAGCAAACTGTGCGTTCGCCGCGCCGCGCTGCCCGCACCTGTGCATTCGTTCACTAGCGCCATCCGTACCGATGACGGTTGGCGGATCTGATGAGTGTGGAAGCAACACGAAGTCGGTTCGGAACCAGGAGAAGCACAAGATAGTCCGTCTGCCATAGCCACCGAAGCGCGCATTCCGCGCATCGATATACGGCAATGCATATGCCGGATTCTTGGTTGGGCACGACGCTCGTCGTGCCTAGCATGTGCGGGCTTTTTCACTCCCCGCACGCCGATGTTTCTCCCACGCTCGTTCACACGCCACGCCCTGCGTGCCTGCCTCGCCGTCGTGCTGTCGTCGGCCTCATCGTCCTACGCCCAGGGTGCGCCCACCGTCATCCGCTTCGGCTCGCCCGAACTCGGCACCGGCACCAAACCGTTTCCGGGTGGTAACCCGCTCGCGGTGGTCAAGGCCAAGGGCTGGCTGGAAGAGGAGTTCGCGAAGGACAACATCAAGGTCGAGTGGACCTTCTTCCGCGCCGCAGGCCCGGCGGTGAACGAGGCGCTGGCCGCCAAGCAGCTCGACGTCGTGTTCCTCGGCGACCTGGCCTCGGTGATCGGCAAGGCACGCGGCCTGCCGACACGGCTGATCGCCGTCACCGGCCGCGGCTCCAACAGCTACCTCGCGGTTCCGCCGGGTTCGGACATCAAGACCTTCGCCGACCTGAAGGGCCGCAAAGTCTCGGTGCTGAAGGGCACGGCCTACCAGCGGCCGTTCGACGCACTGCTCGCCGACGCCGGCCTGACCGAGAAAGACGTGCGCCTCGTCAACATGGACTGGCCGACCTCCAAGGCCGCGCTGATCACCAAGGACGTCGACGCAACCTTCGGCGGCGCCGATCTGCACCTGCTCAAGGACAAGGGCGTGACACTGCCGATCAGCACAAAGGGCCGCGGCCCCGCCTATGCCATCTACGCGTCGGTGCTCGCCACCGAAGAGTTCGTGACGCGCTACCCGGCAGTCACGGCACGCATCGTCCGCCAGCTCGTGCGCGCATCGCAATGGGCCAGCGACGAGACCAACCGCAACGCGTTGATCGAGCTCTGGGGTGAGAACAGCGGGCAAGGCCCCGCGGTGTTCAAGGCCGAGTTCGACGGCGAGAACCTGAAGGCGCGACATTCGCCCCTTGTCGACGACGACGCGGTGGCCGTCTACAAGAGCGTGGTCACCGATGCGCTGAAGCTCGGGCTCATCAAGCAGAACGTCGATGTCGATGCCTGGGTCGCGCCACAGTTCGTCGATGCCTCGATCAAGGACCTCAAGCTGGAGACGGTGTGGCCGCGCCTCGACCGCACCGGCAAGCCGCAGTGAGCCGCCAGCCCAACATCCTCTTCATCGTCGCCGACGATCTCGGCTGGGCCGACCTCTCGGTCTACGGCCAGACCGATTTCGAGACGCCGCACCTGGACCGCCTCGCCGCGCAAGGCGTGCGCTTAACGCAGGCCTATTCGAACTCGGCGGTGTGCTCGGCGACGCGCTTCGCCTTGATCACCGGGCGCTACCAGTACCGCTTGCGCGGCGGCCTCGAGGAGCCCATTGCACGCGCCGGACGCCACCTCGGCCTGCCGCCCGAGCACCCGACCCTGCCCTCGCTGCTGCGCGACGCCGGCTACGCCACCGCGCTGATAGGCAAATGGCATCTGGGCACCTTGCCGGACTTCGGTCCGCTCAAGAGCGGCTACCAGAAGTTCTTCGGCAACTACAGCGGCGTGATCGACTACTTCACGCACAAGCCGGGTGTCGGCGAACACGTGCCGCGCGATCTGTGGGAGGACGACGTGCCGATCGAGCGCACCGGCTACTACACGCAGATCCTCGCCGACGAGGCCACGCGCTATGTGCACGCGCACGACCGCCGGAGCCCCTTCTTCCTGTCACTGCATTTCACCGCGCCGCACTGGCCATGGGTGGGACCCGACGACGAAGCGGTGTCGCGCTCGCTGACCGACCTGTTCCACTACGACGGCGGCAACCTGCAGACCTACGCCAAGATGGTCCGCTCGCTCGATGCCGCGGTGGGCCAGGTGCTGGCCGCGCTCGACGCGACCGGGCAGGCCCGGGACACCATCGTCGTCTTCACCAGTGACAACGGCGGCGAACGCTTCTCCAAGACCTGGCCGTTCACCGGCCAGAAGACCGAACTCCTCGAAGGCGGCCTGCGCGTGCCCACGCTGTTGCGCTGGCCTGGGCACCTGCAGCCGCAGGTCAGCGAACAGGTCACGATCACGATGGACTGGCTGCCGACACTGCTCGCCGCAGCCGGTGTGGCCGGGAACCCCGACTATCCCAGCGACGGCGAGAACATCCTGCCCGCACTGACTGGCGAGCGCACACAGTGGCCCCGCACGCTGTACTGGCGCTACAAAGCACAAGCCCAGCAGGCGGTACGCGACGGCAACTACAAGTACCTGAAGATCAACGACAACGAGTTCCTGTTCGACGTGGTCGTCGACCAGCGTGAGCGCGCCAACCTGAGTGGCAAGCACCCGGACATCCACGCGCGCCTGCGCACGCAATGGGCGCGTTGGAACGACGGCTTCCTGCCCATCACCGACGAGGTGTTCACGCACGGGCTGACGCCGGATGTGCAGGCAGATCGCTACGTGCCGCAGACCGTGCGGCGCAGTCGCCCCGCGTAATCCGCCGTCGGCATCAGGCCCGCGCCGCTGGCGCAGGACGCGCGCGCTGGTTGTACAGAATCTTGCGGCGCCGTTCCTGCTCCTCGGGCGTGACGCTCGCGGGGTCCTCCGGCTCGCCTGCCGTCACGGCGAGACCTCGCTGCACGGCAGGCCGCGCTGACAGCTCGTCGAACCACCGTTTGAAATACTGGAACTCGTTCAGATCGATGCCCTGTTGCTGCCACGAGACCGTCCACGGATAGGCCGCGATGTCGGCGATCGTGTAGTCGTCGCCGCCGAGATAGCGTCTGTCGAACAGGCGGCTGTTGAGCACGCCGTACAAGCGATGGACCTCGTCGTTGAACCGACGTTGCGCATAGCGTTGATCGCCAGCGCTTTCCGGCACGCGAGAGAAGTGACCTCGCTCGCCGAACTTCGGTCCCTGGTTCGCCATCTGCCAGATCACCCACTGCGTGACCTCGTACTTCGCGCGCACATCGTGCTGAGGCCAGAAGCGGCTTTCCTTCTCGGCGAGGTACAAGAGGATCGCGCCGGACTCGAAGACGCTTACCGCACGTCCGCCGTCCTTCGGCTTGGTGTCGACCAGCGCCGGCATGCGGTTGTTCGGACTGATCGCGAGAAAGTCGTCCTTGAACTGGTCGCCACGACCGATGTTCACCGGAACGATGTTGTAGGGAAGGCCGAGTTCCTCGAGAAGGATGGTCACCTTCTTGCCATTCGGCGTGGGCCAGTAGTGGAGGTCAATCATGCGTTCCTCATGCAGGGATGAAAGTCGTCGACGCATTCCATCAGTTCGGGGTGAACGCCATGCGTTGCATTCCGCAGGCCCCTGACGTCATTGTGGTGAAGGCACAGCCGCAGTGATGCCGCTTGTGCGTCGTGATAGCGGCGATGTTCGGCCGGGGCAGTTGTCGCGTTGCCTTCGCGTTCGCCCGAGCGTGATCTGCACGCGAGTTTGATCGCCCGCTGCCGACGAGCCGACTGAGTATTTCGAGGATGCATATGCGGTCCGCGCTTCGTTTCGTCGAGGCACGGCGGCCCGATGTCGTCGCATAAGCAAAGACGAATTCGTCGGTTCACGCTCGCGACATTGGCACCTAACGTCACACATCAGTTGCCGCCACCAGGCCCTGTCAACCCAACGCGAGAACGCCCCATGTCTCTTGATGACCCGCACGACAACATCGACGCGTCGCAACCCGCCGACTCGCCGCGCCGCGCGTTTCTGGGCCGTGCCGGCGCCGGCCTCGCCGGGCTGGCGGCCACGGCCGTGGCACCCGCATTGCTGACGACACCAGCCAACGCGCAGTCCGACGTGCCCGATGCCGCGAGCTACGACGCAGCGTTTCGCCAGCGCGCCCACAAGCTGCGCGCGGAGCTGGCCGCAACGAACGCCAAGGAGCCGATCCCGCCGCATCCGACCAACGGCGACGAGGCACGCTATGCGAACAAGATCGGCTCGGACAGCCGCGCGCTGCCGCACAACGCGCGCGGCGAGGTCGACCTCGCGGCATGGAAGGCCGCGACCACGGCATTCGCCACGCGCGAGCCGGCCGACTTCGAGAAGATTCCGCTCGGCGGCACACGCAAGCTGCTGAACCCGATAGGCACGCTCGCGGTGAGTCTGGATGGCCTGAACGCCTCCCAGTTCGCGCTGCCGCCGGCGCCCGCATTGGCCAGCGCCGCGCGCGCCAGCGAAGCGATCGAGATCTACTGGGTCTCGCTGCTGCGCGACGTGCCGTTCAGCGAGTTCCGCGACGACACAAGCCACCGCGATGTGATCGCTGCCGCCGAGGAGCTGAGCAAGGCGCCCGACTTCCACGGCCCGAAGGCCGGCGGCAAGGTGACGCCGCAGACCTTGTTCCGCGGCGCGGCGTTCTATGTGGACCCGAACGACCGCAGCGGCCGCACCGGACGCTGGGCCACACCGCCCGGCGTGACCGATGGCCCCTACCTCTCGCAGTTCCTGTACCGCGACGTGCCGTTCGGGCCGCAGAGCCTCTCGGCACGCATCCGCACCTACACGCCCGCCAACGAGTTTCTGATCCAGCCCGATGAATGGCTCAGCGTTCAGAACGGCAATGCACCCAAGGGCCGCATCGCTTTCGACCCGACGCCGCGCTACATCGCCACCGGCCGCGACTTGGCCGCCTACGCGCACGCCTCGGTCGCGTTGAACATCCTCGCGAACCAGTTGCTCGGCACGCCTTCTTCTCCAGACGCGGCGTATGGCGGCATCTTCCCCGCCTCGCAGAACACGCTGGCGGCCAGCAACCCATACCTCCGGCTCAAGACCAGCGGCGGCGCGTCGGGCACGTTCGGCGCGGCGTATTTCCAGTCGGTGCTGTCGCTGGCCGCATCGCTGGGCATCCGCATCAACTACTACCAGAAGTGGTACGAGCAACGCGTCCTGCGGCCCGAGGCTTTCGGCGGTCTCGTGCAGCAACGCCTCGCTCAAGGCGTGAGCGAGTACCCGATCCACGAGGCCTTTCTCGGCTCGCAGGCGCTGGCTCGCAGCCGCGCGAAGAGCGGCAGCTTCCTGCTGTCGCAGGTCTACCCCGAAGGCGCACCGATACACTCGTCGTACCCGGGCGGTGCGGCCATCATCGGCGCAGTCACCGCGACGCTGCTGAAGGCGTTCTACGACGAATCGCTGGTCATCCCGAACCCGGTGCAACCCGACCCGAACGATCCGACGAAGCTGGTGCCCTACCAAGGGCCGCCACTGACAGTCGGCGGCGAGCTGAACAAGCTCGCGCTGAACAATGGCTCGGGCCGCACCGCGGCCGGCATCCATTGGCGCTCCGACGCGGCGGCGTCCTATGCGCAAGGCGAGGCCCTCGTGATCAGCATCCTGCGCGAGCAGAAGGCCACGTTCCGCGAACCCTTCGACGCGTTCTCGTTCACCCGTTTCGACGGAACGCGGGCCACGGTCTGAACCGGCCCGCCTCATACATCAAGGAACTTTCATGACCACCAAAGCACTTCAGTGCGCGCTCGGCGCCGCGCTGTTGTTCGGCGCAGCGCTCGCGCATGCCGACATCGTCACCGACTGGAACCAGACCGCCATCAAGACCGCGCTCGAGAACCCGCCCACCGGGCTGACCGGGCTGCGCAATCTGGCGATCGTTCATCTCGCGATCCACGACGCCGTCAACGGCGTGAAGCCGAAGTACCAGCCCTACCTCGTGAAGACCCGGGCGCCGCAAGGCAGCTCGCTCGAGGCCGCTGCACTCTCGGCGGCCTACGCTTCGCTGGTGGCTCTCTATCCCAGCCAGAAGACGGCGCTCGAAGCCGCGTTCGATCGCGACCTCGCCAAGCTCCCCGATGGCCAGGCCAGGACGCTGGGTGTGGCCTGGGGTCGCCAGGTCGCGGCCGAGCATCTGCAGTCACGCGACAAGGACGGCGTCGACGCCAAGGTCGACTACGTGGCCAGCAGCGACCCCAACACCTGGCGCCCGACCTTCCCCGCCTACGCCGCGCCGCTGCAGCCGCAGTTCGGCAACGTCAAGCCGTTCTTCGTGCGCAGCGCATTGCAGTTCGACGCCGGCCCGCCGCAGGGTCCGCAGACCGAGCTCTTCGCGCGCGAGTTCGACGAGGTCAAACGCCTGGGCGGCAAGAACAGCACGGAGCGCACCGCCGACCAGACCGCGGTGGCGATCTTCTGGACCGCACCGAGCTTCGTCATCTTCAGCAGCGTCGCGCGCCAGCTGAGCGAGGCGCGCAAGCTGGACCTGCACGACAACGCGCGCCTCTTTGCACTGCTCAACGGCGCCACCACCGACGCCTACATTTCCGGCTGGGCCGTGAAGTACAAGTACCCGACCGCGCGCCCCATCACGCTGGTCCGCGAGGCGGACAAGCTCGGCAACCCGGCGCTGAAGGCCGATGCGGCCTGGGAGCCGCTGCTGATCACGCCGGCCCACCCGAACTTCATCTCCGGCCATTCGATCTTCGCGGGTGCCGCCGAGAAGGTGCTGCAAGGCGTGTTCGCCACCGACGCGATTCCGACGGTGGCCGTCACCTACCCGGCCAACGGCGCGACGCGGCGCTATACGAGAATCAGCGAGATCGCCGAGGAAAACGACAACGGTCGTGTGTGGGGCGGCATCCACACGCGCCAGACCGTGGGCCACGGCGGCGCGGACCAGGGCCGCAAGGTCGGCGAGTTCGCGGTGCGCAACCACCTGCTCGGCGCCGACGCCGCGACCGCGGCCACCCCATGACGCGACGGCGCCTCGCTGCAGCGACGGCAGCCGCTGTCGTGCTGTGCGTCCCGCAAGCAGGCCCAGCGCACAGGACACGGCCGCAGCGCCGAGCGACGCCGATCGCGCCGCGGTCGAACGGCTCGCGCGCGACATCGCCGCGGAGCTCGCACGGGCATTCCCGCTCGCCTGGCTGGAGCAGCGCTTCTCCTTTCACTGAACTGCTGCATGCGATGCCGGGGCCACAAGCGCAGCAGCTCGACGCCTGCATCGGCTGGCTCATGTACCGCAGCTGGGACGACATGGTCGCGGTGTCCTGTTCGTTCTGCCATGGCTGTTCATCCCGATCGGGCTGTCGTGGGTCTGCATGGCCCTCGGGACGCTCCCCGCAGTGGCCGTCAATTGCCCATGGCGTAGACAAGTTGCACACGCCGCGGGTCCCAAGGCAGACCGTCCTGGTCGGTCAAAGCGCATATGCAAATGCGAAAGCCCAGGTTCACGCGTGTACCGTCTGCGCATAAGGTGCCCGCCACTCACTCCCCGACTCACACGACCATCTCCCCATGAACTTCGACGGCGAAGCCATCGTCATCGGCCTCGGTGCCATCGGTGCGGCCACGCTGTACCAGCTGGCGCGGCGTGGCAGTCGCGTGCTGGGCATAGACCGCTATGCACCGCCGCACGCACAAGGCTCGTCGCACGGCGAGAGCCGCATCACCCGGCTCGCAGTGGGTGAAGGCGACGCCTACGTGCCCATCGTGCGGCGCTCGCATGCGATCTGGCGCGAGCTCGAAAAGGCGACCGGTGCAACCATCTACGCCGACACCGGCGGCCTGGTGCTCGCGCCGGTGCGCAGCTCGGCGCCGTCGGGCGGGCGCACCGATTTTCTGCGCCGCACGATCGCGATCGCGCAGCGCCACCACATCGCGCACGAGGTGCTCGATGCGGACGCGATCGGGCGCCGCTTCCCGCAGTTCCAGCTGCAGGGCGACGAGCTCGGTTACTTCGAGCCCGAGGCCGGCTTCGTGCGTCCCGAGGCCGCGATCGCCGCGCAGTTGCAGCAGGCGCTCGTGCATGGCGCGCGGGTGCACAACGGCGTGCGTGTGCTCGGAATCGAACCGGTAGGCGAGCGCGTGCGCGTGGTCACGACGGGCGGGCGCCACCTGGCCGACCGCGTCGTGCTGGCCGCCGGTCCGTGGCTGCCGGACTTCATCGAAGCGCCCACGCGCAAAGCCTGGGCCGGCAGCGTCGCGGTGTATCGCCAGGTGATGTACTGGTTCGACGCGGGCGAGGCCGCGCCATCGTTCGCAGCCGGCCGCTTCCCGGTGTTCATCTGGGCCTATGGCGACGGCGACGAGGATTCGTTCTACGGTTTTCCGGCCAGCGCCGCGCACCCCACGCGCATCAAGGTCGCGAGTGCGCAGCGCAGCGTCACGACCACAGCCGACGACGTGGACCGCGAGGTCTCCGCCGACGAAGCCGCGCAGATGTTCCGCACCCGCGTCGCCGGCCGGTTGCGGCTGCATGACGAACGGCCCGTCGACGCGCGGACCTGTCTGTACACCGTCACGCCCGATCGCCAGTTCCTGATCGACGAGCTGCACGACCTGCCGGCGGTGCTGGTGGCCTCGGCATGCTCGGGCCACGGCTTCAAGCACTCCGCCGGGTTGGGCGCCGCGTTGGCAGAGCGCTTGCTCGGTCTGGCACCTACGCTGGACCTGCAATCCTTTCGCCATGGTCGGCTCGCACCTGCGCCGGCAACGGAATCCAGCCCATCGTCGGCGCGATGAGCTCGACGGTGTCGGCGAGGATCTGCGCGTAGTCGGCCATCGCGAAGTTGTACGGCAGCTCCAGCCGCAGCTCGCCGACCTGCGTCAGCACCGGGTCGGACAGCAACCGGTCGACGATCTCGTCGCTGCGGCCCACGAGGTCGCGCGGGAACAGCGTGCCGCGCGGCCCTTGCGGCGCGCGCGTGCGCTCGATCCGGCTCGCCGCGAACGCGTGATAGCGCTGTCGCGTGGCGGCATCGGCGCTGTCGGTCGGCACGATCACGCGGCCCACCGCGACGCGAGCCGGCCGTGGAGCACGCCAATGTTCGCGGTGCAGCGCCAGATGGCTGAGCTGCGCTGCATAGAAGTCCGTTTCGCCTTCGCCCGACACGACGTTGCCGACCAGCAGATGAAAGCCTTCGCGCCCGGCCCACTCCGCGGAGCGCCGCGAACCGCCACCGTACCAGAGCCGGTCGACCAGCCCCGGGGCGTGCGGTTGCAGGCGCGGCCGCTGGCGCCCGCCGGCCGACTCGATGAAGGTGGAGTCGTCGCCCAGCAGCTCGCTGCGCAGGTTGTCGCGCAGCCGCAATACCCGCGTGTGGGAGAAATCCATCGTCGCCGGGTCACCGTCGAACAGGCGCTCGCCCAGCAGCGCGCCGAAGGGCGGCGCGCCGGCGCTCAGGCCCACGTGCAGCCGGCCGTGGGCGAGCACGTCCACCGTCGCGAGGTCTTCGGCGAGGCGGAACGGATTCTCGTAGCCCATCTGGACCACCGCGGTACCCAGCGCGATGCGGCGCGTGCGCTGGCTCGCCGCGGCGAGCACGGTCGCGGCCGACGACACGCTGCTCTCCAGATGCCGCTGCCGCACCCACGCGCTGTCGTAGCCCAGCGCTTCGCCGCGCTCGAACAGCGACAGCGTCGCGTCCAGCCCCGCCGCGGGATCGGCCTCGGCATAGGTACCGGGAACGAGAAAGCCCAGGTGATGGATGGGCACGGCGTCAGTACTTGGGCAGACCAGGCGGGTTGGTCTCGGACTTGTCCACGGCCTCGGCCTGCAGGCTCCAGCGCGCGAGCGCCTGGCCGTACTTGCCGTTCTTGATCAGCGTGTTGGTAGCAACGGTCAACGCATCGGCCAGCCCGCTGCCCTTGCGCGTGGTGATCGCCACATCAGCCTTGGCCGGCCAGCCCGCGTTCACGGTGCCGGCCAACCGGATCTTGCCGTCGCGCGCCGCCGCATAGGCCTGCGGTGCGTTGGGGTTGAAGTTGGTGTCGGCACGGCCAGAGATCAGCGCCAGCGTGCGCGCCGCATCGTCGTCGTAGTACTGGATCTCGATCGGCTTCAGGCCTTTCGCGACGTTCTGCTTGTTCCACTCCAGGATGATGCGTTCCTGGTTCGTGCCCGAGCCGGTGATGACGCGAAGGCCGGCCACGTCCTTGGGCTCGCGTATCGCCTTGATCGGGCCGTCGACCTTCACATAGAAGCCGTGCAGGCCGAGCCGATAGGTGCTGAAGTCGAACTTCTCCTTGCGCTGCTCGGTAACGCCCACGTTGGAGATCACCGCGTCGTACTTGCCCGAGGCCAGGCCCAGCGGCCAGTCAGCCCAGGCGATGGGCTGCAGGTCGAGCTTCAGGCCCAGCGTGTCGGCCACGAGTTGCGCGTAGTCGGGGTCGAAGCCCACCGGCGTCTTCGCATCCGTCGCGTAGGTCACGATGGGTGGCGCGAACGGCGCGATCGCGACCGTGAGCACGCCGTCCTTGACGAACTTGAAGCTCGCCGGAATCGCCTTGATCGCCGCCGCTTCCTTGTCGGCGCGGATGCGGCCGTGCTGCTCGGGGCTGAAGTCGAAGGTATCGGCAGCGTGGGCGCTGCCGGTCAGGGCCAGCACGACCGATGCGGCCGCGTGTCGAGTGATGGCGGCCAGTGAGGTCTTCATCGTCATCGTCATCATTTTTTCGGCAGGCCGGGCGGGTTGGTCTGCGACTTGTCCAGCGCTTCGCTGTTCACGTTCCAGCGCGTCAAGGCCTTGGTGTAGTTGCCGTTCTTGATCTGCGCGTTGATTGCCGCGGTGATCGCATCGGCGATGCCCGAGCTCTTGCGCGTGGCCACCGCGATCTCCGCCACCAGCGGCCAGCCGCCCGAGAAGGTGCCGGCCAGGCGCGTCTTGCCGTCGCGCGCAGCCTCGAACGCCGCGATCGCATTCGGCCCGAGGTAGGCATCGGCGCGGCCGGACTGCAACGCGAGCCGCTGCACAACATCGTCGTCGTAGTACTGCACCTCCACCGGCTTCAGCCCCGCGGCCACGTTCTGCTCGTTCCAGCGCAGCAGGATCTGCTCCTGGTTCGTGCTCGCCTGCACGATCACGCGCAGGCCGGCAATGTCCTTCGGGTCCTTGATCGCCTTGATGGGCCCGTCGCTCTTCACGTAGATGCCGAGCTGGTCCTTGCGGTAGGTGGAGAAATCGAACTTCTCCTTGCGCGCTTCGGTCACCGTGACGTTGGAGATCACCGCGTCGTACTTGCCCGATGCGAGCCCCAGCGGCCAATCTGCCCAAGCGGTGTGCACGAGTTCGAGTTTGCGGCCCAGGCTGTCGGCAACGAGTTGCGCCAGGTCGGGCTCGGAGCCCACCAGTGTCTTGGTGTCGGTCGCGTAGGTCGCGAACGGCAAACGCCCGCCGGCGATGGCAACAGTGAACGCGCCGTCGTTCGCGAACTTGAAGTCCTTGGCGACGAGCCTTATCGCGTCGTCGACCTTCTGCGCGCGAACGCGCCCGGCTTGCTCCGGGCTGAGGTCGACGGCCTGCGCGAACGTCGACAACGAGGCGGCGATGCCGAGCGCGCCGGCGATGGCCGCGAGGGCTGTTCTTCTTCCGATGGTCATGGTTGTGGTTCTGATGGTGGGAAATGAGAGTCGAATGAAGCGAACGGCGTCAGAGCACCTTGGCCAGGAACTCCGCGGTGCGCGGATGCCGCGGCGCGACGAAGACCTGGTCCGGCGTGCCGGTCTCCAGCACGCGGCCCTGCTCGATGAAGACGACGGTGTCGGCGACCTCGCGCGCGAAACCGATCTCGTGCGTGACGATCACGAGCGTGGTGCCCGAGCGCGCCAGCTCCTTGATCACCGCGAGCACCTCGCCGACGAGTTCGGGATCGAGCGCCGACGTGGGCTCGTCGAACAGCAGCACCTTGGGTTTGAGCGCGAGTGCCCGCGCGATCGCGACGCGCTGCTGCTGCCCGCCGGAGAGGTGGCGCGGGTAGGCCTGCGCCTTGTCCGACAGCCCCACGCGGGCGAGCAGTTCGCGCGCCAGCGCCTCGGCCTCGGTGCGTTCGAGGCCACGCACCGCGATCGGTGCCTCGACGATGTTTTCCAGCACCGTCAGGTGCGGGAACAGGTTGAAGTTCTGGAACACCATGCCCACGTCGACGCGGCGCGCGAGGATCTCGCGCTCGCTCAGTTCATGGAGCGTGTCGGCGTCCTGCCGATAGCCGATCAGTTCGCCGTCGATCGCGATGAAGCCGTCGTCGACGCGCTCGAGGTGGTTGATCGCGCGCAGCAGCGTCGACTTGCCCGAGCCTGACTGGCCGAGGATGACCGTGACGCTGCCGCGCGGCACCGTGAGCGTCACGTCGTCCAGCACCTTGAGCGCACCGAAGCGCTTGGACACGCCGTGGATCGTGACCTCGCCGCCTTGCCCCAGCTGGCCGGTCCAGCCGGGCGCGTTGGTCGATGCAGTCGCGACCGTGGGCGCATCCACTCGAATCGTCGAGGTGTCGCCTTTCTCCGGCCCTGCGACGCGCCGCCACACCGCAGCCAAGAACGACGGCGGGGGGTTGCGCAACGCGCCCTTGGAGAAATGCCGCTCGATCTGCCGCTGCGCGATCGACAGCACGGTCAGGATCACGAGGTACCAGACCGTCGCGACCATCAGCAGCGGGATCACCTCGAGGTTGCGCCGGTAGATGATCTGCACCGTGTAGAACAGTTCGGGCAGCGCGAGGATGTAGACATTGGACGTGCCCTTCGCCAGCCCGATGATGTCGTTGAACGCGGCCGGCAGGATGGAGCGCATGGCCTGCGGCAGCACGATGCGCCAAGCCTGGCGGCGCCGCGACAGGCCCAGCGCCGAGGCCGCTTCGAGCTGCCCATGATCCACCGACAGGATGCCGCCGCGCACGATCTCGGAAGCGAACGCCGCCTGGTTGAGCGTGAGCCCGACCAGCGCCGCGACGAACGGGCTGATGAGCTGCGTGGTCGGGTACGAGAAGAAGGTGAGCCCGGTGAACGGCACGCCCAGCGAGACGGTCGCGTACAGATACCCCAGGTTGTTGATGATCAACAGCATCACGATCACCGGGATCGACCGGAAGATCCACACATAGGTCCACGACAGGCTCGCGAGCAGCGGCGAGCGCGAGACGCGCGCGAGGGCGAGCAAGGTGCCCAGCGCGAAGCCGAACACGGCCGCCAGCGCGGTCAGCAGCAGCGTGCGCCCCAGGCCCACCAGCACCGGCTCGGAGAAGAACCACTCGCCGAACACGCCCCAGCCCCACTGCGGGTTCGTGAACACCGACTGCAGCACGGCGCCGATGACGAGCACCGCGAAGACCGTGCCGATGGTGCGGCCCGGGTAACGCGCCGGCACGATGCGGTAGTGCGAGTAGTCGCCCTTGACCGGCCGCGCGAGCGGCGCCGATCCGGCGGCCGCCGCGGTGACCCGGGTGGCGTCGAGGACGGTGGTGTTCATGACGTGACCGTTTGGGATTGCGCTTGCACCGCGGCCGCACGCGCCGACACGACACCCGACACCTGCACGACGAGCTGCTTCTCGAACGGCAGCTTGCGCGGCGTCTCGGGGGCGACTTCGTTGGAGAACAGCGGCGTGTAGCCGTGGCCCAGGTACAGGCCCACGGCCTCGGGTTGGCGGAAGCCGGTTGTCAGGTAGACGCGGTCATAGCCCTGGCGGGCGACCTGCGCTTCGAGCTCCAGCAGCACCTTGCTCGCAAGACCTTGCCGGCGCAGCGCGCGACTGGTCCACATGCGCTTGAGTTCGGCAGTGCGCTCGTCCAGCCGCTTGAATGCACCACCGCCGATCGCGACGCCATCGCGCATCAGCAGCACGAAGTTGCCGTGCGGCGGCGCGAACACCTCGGGCGGATAGCGGTCCATTTCGCGCGGCTCGCCGGGCGCGCGCAGCACATCGCCGTAGCGCGTGTCGTACTCGATGGTGAGTTCGGCGATCAGCGGTTGCGCGCGCGCATCCAGCGGCGTGGTGTAGAGGAAGTGGTCGCTCATGCGGGTCCGATCGTGGCGTGGGGTTCAGGCGAGGAAGCGTTCGGCCAGCCGCACCCAGTAGGTGGCGGCGGGCGCGAGCACGTCGTCGTTGAAGTCGTAGTGCGGGCTGTGCAGCGGCGGGCCGTCGCCGTTGCCGACGAACACATAGCTGCCCGGCTTCGCGAGCAGCATGTAGGCGAAGTCCTCGCTCGCGGTGCGCGGCCGGAACGCCGGGTCGACGCGCGCCGCGCCGAAAGTGTCCTGTGCCACTGCACGCGCGAACTCGGTCTCGGCCTCGTGATTCAGCACCGCCGGAAAGCCGAGCCGGTAGTCGACCTCGGCGACCGCGCCGAAGCTCTCGGCCTGTGCACGCACGAGCGCCGGCACACGCTGCTGCAACAGCGCGCGCACCTCGGGCCGGAACGCGCGTGCGGTGAGCTTGAGTTCCACCGTCTCGGGGATCACGTTGCCGGCCGCACCGCCATGGATGGCGCCGATCGTGACCACGCCCATGTCGAGCGGGTTCACGTTGCGCGCCACCACCGTCTGCAACGCCGTGACGATGTGCGCAGCGACGACGACCGGGTCCACCGTCTCGTGCGGTTGCGCGCCATGCCCGCCCTTGCCGCGCACGACGATGCGGGCCCAGTCGATCGAGGCCATCGCCGGCCCGGTGACGCAGCCGATGTGTCCGGCCTCGACGCACGGCCAGTTGTGCAGCCCGAACACCGCGTCAACCGGGAAGCGCTCGAACAACCCTTCCTCGATCATTTTCGCGGCGCCCGCGCCGGTCTCTTCGGCGGGCTGGAAGATCGTCTGCAGCGTGCCGTTGAACGAGCCCGATTCGGCGAGGTAGCGCGCGGCCGTCAGCAGGATCGCGGTGTGGCCATCGTGCCCGCAGGCGTGCATCACGCCGACGTTCACGCTCGCGTGCGCGACGTTGTTCTCTTCCTGGATCGGCAGCGCATCCATGTCGGCGCGCAAGCCGAGCCGACGCTCGCCGCTGCCACGCCGCAGCGTGCCCACCACGCCGGTGCCACCAATGCCGGTCGTGACCTCGTAGCCCCAGGCCGCGAGCCGCTCGGCCACGATCGCCGCGGTGCGATGCTCCTTGAACGACAGCTCGGGATGTCGATGCAGATCGCGGCGCAGCGCGATCGATTCATCGATGAAGCTGGCGATGCCGGCGCCGATGCGCTCTGTCTCTTGCGCGGCCAGGGTTTGCGCGAGCGGCTGCCCCAACGACGATCCTTCCCGCGATCCCATCACGCCGCCTTTGCGGGCGCGCTCGCCTCGGCGACCGCATAGCGACTGGTCTTGCGCGGCAGGCCGAGGTGATCACGCAGCGTGGCGCCTGGCAGTTCACGCCGGTAGCGGCCGCGCGCCTCCAGCACCGGGATCACATGCTCGATGAAATCGGAAAGGCCTTGCGCGAGCACCGGGAAGCCGAGGATGAAGCCATCGGCCGCTCCCTGGTCCACCCACTCGATGATCTGGTCGGCGATGCGCTCGCCGCTGCCGACGAACTGCGTCTTCGGTGTCGCGACTTCGAGCGCCACTTCGCGCAGCGTCGAGCCCTTGGCCTTGGCGTCGGCCTTGATGCGGTCGGTGGTCGAACGGAAGCTGTTCTTGCCGATGTCGCCGAGCTCGGGGAACGGTTCATCGAGGGGGTACTGGCTGAAGTCGTGGTGGTCGAAGTAGCGGCCCAGGTAGTCCAGCGCTTCGTCCACCGTCAACAGCTCGCGGATGGTCTGGTACTTGGCCTGCGCCTCTTCTTCGGTGGCCGCCACCACCGGCCCGATGCCGGGAAAGATCTTCACGTCGTCGGCTTGCCGGCCGTGCGCGACCGCGCTGGCCTTCACGCGGCGCAGGAAGATGCGCGTGTCGTCCAAGGTCGGCGAGTGCGTGAACACCGCATCGGCGTACTTGCCGGCCAGCCCGATGCCCGCGTCCGACGAGCCGGCTTGGAAGATCACCGGCTGGCCTTGCGGCGAGCGGCCGATGTTGAGCGGCCCGGCCACCTCGAAGAAGCGGCCCTTGTGGTCCAGCGTGTGCAGCTTGTCCTTGTCGAAGAAGCGGCCGCTGGCACGGTCGCGCAGCACCGCGTCGTCGTCCCAGCTGTCCCACAGGCCTTGCGTGACGCTCAGGTACTCGTCGGCGATCTCGTAGCGCAGCGCGTGCTCGGGATGCGTGCGGCTGTAGTTCTTCGCACTGCCTTCGAGCGGCGTGGTCACGACGTTCCATCCGGCGCGGCCGCCGCTGATCAGGTCGAGCGACGCGAACTGGCGTGCCACCGTGAACGGATCGCTGTACGAGGTCGAGATCGTGCCGGCCAGACCGATCTTGGTGGTGCCCACCGCCAGCGCCGACAGGATGGAGATCGGCTCGAAGCGGTTCAGGAAATGCGGGATCGACTTCTCGTTGATGTAGAGGCCATCGGCGACGAACGCGAAGGCGATGCCGGCAGCTTCGGCCTGGCGCGCGGTGCGCACGAAGAAGTCGAGGTTGACGCTGGCGTCCGCGGGGGCGCTCTCGTGCTTCCACGAATTCATGTGGCTGCCGGCGCCTTGCAGCATGACGCCGAAGGTGATGTGTCGTGTGCTCATGGCGTGGTTCTCGGTGATCGGTTCAGGCCCAAGCGGGCTGATGGGCCTCGGCCAGCAGTTCGACCGAGGCGAGGCGCTCGGCGAAGCCGGCGACCGGGTTGTCGATGACGAACTCCTGGATGCCATGCCGTTCGCTCAGCGCATCGAGCTCGGCCTTGACGTGCTCCGCGGTGCCGGCAATGACTTGCGGGTGCTGCTCTTCGGTTCGGTAGTCGCCCGGCTGTATGAGGCCCGCCTGGCGCGCGAACTCGGCCGCGGCCGCGAGGCTGGGCAGGTTCACGCTCTGGCCGGTGCGCAGGTGCACCTTGAAGCTGCGCAGGCCGTCGACCAGGCGCTCGGCCTCGCGCTGCGTGGGCGCCGCGAACGCGAACACCGCGAGCAGCGGCGCGCGGCCGTTGCTCACGGCGCGGTAGGCGGACAACGAGCGCTCGATGTTGAGCGGGTCGCCGTTGAAGTGCCCGGCGTACACGAAATGCCAGCCGCGCCGGGCTGCGAGCTCGGCACTCTCGGGGCTGCCGCCGAGCAGCACGCGGTGCGGCAACTGCGGCGGTGTCGGCCCGGCGACGGCACCGGCCAATCGATGATCGTCGGGCAGGTCGCCATCGAGGAAGGCATCGAGTTCGGCAAGCTGTTCGGCGAACGCGGGCTTGGACGATGCGTCGTGCAGTGACTGCAACGCACGCGTCGAGTTCGGCAACCCGCCCGGCGCCTTGCCGACGCCGAGGTCGACACGGCCCGGCGCCAGCGACGCCAGCACCTTGAACACCTCGGCCACCTTGTACGGGCTGTAGTGCTGCAGCATCACGCCGCCGGTGCCGATGCGAATGCGCGAGGTCTTCGCGAGCAGGTGCGCGACCAGCACCTCGGGCGCAGAGCCCGCGAGCAACGCGGAGCCGTGGTGTTCGGCCAGCCAGTAGCGGTGGTAGCCGAGCTGCTCCGCGCGCTGTGCGATCGCGATCGTGCGCAGCAAGGCGTTTTGCGCAGTGGCGCCCTCTGGTATGGGGCTCTTGTCCAGCAAGGAGAGGCGGTAGGACACGGTGGCAGGCGGCAGGCGCAGTGGGATGACTCGAAAAATTCTGAGCCCTGCGCTGCCGAATGCCTTGCGGCCTTTTGGCATGTCGATATGCGTTCAGCGTTCGACGCGACTCACTTCAGAGTGAACGCGACGGCACATCTCGTCGGCGCATATAAGCTCTCGCGAAATGCTTGGTTCCCACGCGTGACGCGGTGTCGTAAGTTCACGCACCCGCATGAACAGATCACTCGACACTGGACCCCGCGTGACCCTCAATCGCCGCATCGCGTTGGCCAGCCTGCTGTTGCCGCTGGCCAGCCCCGTGCTCGCCCAGGGTACCGACACCGCACGCCTGAACGCGGCCGCGGCCGGCCCGCAACGTAGCGCCGCGAACCGGGCGCGCGATGTCTATCGCCACCCGGTCCAGACGCTCGCATTCTTCGGCATTACGCCGCAGGACACGGTGATCGAGATCTCACCCGGCGGCGGCTGGTACACCGAGATCCTCGCGCCGTATCTGCGCGAACGCGGCACGCTGTACGCGGCGCACTACCCGGCCGACGCCGCCGACCCGCAGCAGCGCCAGGCCCGCGCGCGTTTCGAGCAGAAGCTCGCGGCCGACTCCGAGGTGTATGGCCGCGTGATCGTTGGCGCCGAGCCCTCGAACGACCGTGGTCTAACCGACATCGCACCGGCCGGCGGCGCCGACGCGGTGCTGACCTTCCGCAACGTGCACAACTGGATAGAAGCCGACCAGCTCGACGCGAACCTGCGCGCGTTCTTCGCGGTGCTCAAACCCGGCGGTGTGCTCGGTGTCGAAGAGCATCGCGCCGCCCCGGACACGCCGCTGCCGCGCGTGATCGCAACCGGCTATGTCCCCGAGGCACTCGTCATCGCGCGTGCCCGCGAGGCCGGCTTCGCACTCGCCGGTCGCAGCGAGATCAACGCCAACCCGCGCGACACCAAGGACCATCCGAACGGCGTGTGGTCGCTGCCGCCCACGCTGCGCGGCGGTGATGCCGACCGCGAGCGCTTCGTCGCGATCGGCGAGTCGGACCGCATGACCTTGAGGTTCGTGAAGCCGCTGCGCTGACGCCGCGTCACACGGCCGCGAGCGCCTGGTCGAGATCGGCCAGCAGATCGTCGATGTGCTCTATGCCGACCGACAGGCGGACGGTGTCCTCGCTGACGCCGGCCTTGTCGAGCTCGGCCGGCGAGAGCTGGCGATGCGTGGTCGAGGCCGGGTGCGTCGCGAGCGACTTCGCGTCGCCGATGTTCACCAGCCGCGTGAATAGCTGCAGCGCATCGAGGAAGCGCGCACCGGCCTCGCGGCCGCCACCCGCTGCGCTCTTCACCCCGAACGTGAGGATGCCCGAGGCCTTGCCTGAGAGGTACTTCTTCGCTAGCGCGTGGTCGGCGTGGTCCTCGAGGCCGGCGTAGTTGACCCAGCCGACCTTGGCATGGCGCTTCAGATGCTGCGCGATCGCGAGCGTGTTGTCGCTGATGCGTTCCACACGCAGCGCCAACGTCTCTATGCCCTGCAGGATCAGCCAGGCGTTGAACGGCGAGATCGCCGCGCCGATGTTGCGCAGCGGCACGACGCGCGCACGGCCGATGTAGGCCGCAGGCCCGAGCGCCTCGGTGTAGACCACGCCGTGGTAGCTGACGTCGGGTTCGTTCAGGCGCTTGAAGCGTTCCTTGTGCTGCGCCCACGGAAATTTGCCGGAATCGACGATGGCCCCGCCGACGCTGGTACCGTGGCCACCGAGGTACTTGGTCAACGAGTGCACGACGATGTCGGCGCCGTGCTCGATCGGCCGCGACAGATACGGTGTGGGCACGGTGTTGTCGACGATCAGCGGCACGCCGTGCTTGTGCGCGATCGCCGCGATGGCTGCGATGTCGGTCACGTTGCCGGCCGGGTTGCCGAGCGACTCGACGAAGATGGCCTTGGTCTTTGCATCGATCAGCGGCTCGAACGACGCCGGATTTCGGTGATCGGCGAAGCGCGTCGTGATGCCGTACTGCGGCAGCGTGTGCGCGAACAGGTTGTAGGTGCCGCCATACAGGGCGGTGCTGGCCACGATGTTGTCGCCGGTCTCGGCGATCGTCAGGATCGAATACGTGACCGCTGCCTGCCCCGAGGCCAGAGCGAGCGCAGCGATGCCACCTTCGAGCGCGGCGACGCGCTGCTCGAGCACGTCCTGCGTTGGGTTCATGATGCGGGTGTAGATGTTGCCCTGCACCTTCAGGTCGAACAGATCGGCGCCGTGCTGCGCGTTGTCGAACGCGTAGGCGACGGTCTGGTACAGCGGCACCGCGGCCGCCTTGGTCGCCGGGTCGGGCGAGTAGCCGCCGTGGACCGACACCGTCTCGAAGTGCCATTTCTCGCGACCATTGGGTTGTGCCATCGCCATGCTCCACGCTGCGTTGAGAGGCGTCCAGTCTGCGAGCGCCGAGCACGCGCGAGAACCTCGCAATCCGCATGTGCTCATCTGAAATGCGTCCTTGATAAGAACAGCTGATCTTCGTGGTTCCGCCTTCGCGGCGAACTCCGGATACTCGATCGCGTCGCCTCATGGAGATCGCTCGAGTCTTCCCCTCATGAACTTTCAACAGCTGCGTTCGGTGCGCGAGGCGATACGCTGCGGCTTCAACCTGACCGAAGTCTCCAAGGTCCTGCACACCTCCCAGCCCGGCGTGAGCCGCCAGATCCGCGAACTTGAGGACGAGTTGGGCATCGATCTGTTCGTGCGTGCGGGCAAGCGGCTGACGTCGCTGACCGAGGTCGGCGCGGTCGTGCTGCCCATCGTCGAGAACATGCTCAAAGATGCGGAGAGTCTGAAGCGCGCCGGCGAAGAATTCACGCAGCAGGAGACCGGCCGCCTGTCGATCGCGACCACGCACTCTCAAGCGCGCTATGCGCTGCCTGGCGCAGTGCGCGACTTCCGGCAGCGCTTTCCCCAGGTCAGCTTCAACCTTCACCAAGGCTCGCCGGAGCAAATCGCCGGGATGCTGCTGTCGGGCGAGGCTGACATCGGCATCGCGACCGAAGCGCTGGCCGAATACGACGCGCTGGTGGCGCTGCCCTGCTTCCGCTGGACCCACAGCGTGATCGTGCCGCCGGGTCACGCGCTGCTGGATGGCGGGCCGTTGACGCTTGCGCGGCTGGCCGAGTTCCCCATCATCACCTACGGCTCCGGCTACACCGGGCGCACCCACATCGACGAGGCCTTCGGCAAGGCCGGCATCGAATTCAACCTGGTGCTGACGGCAATGGATGCCGACGTGATCAAGACCTATGTGGAGCTTGGCCTGGGCGTGGGCATCGTCGCGGCCATCGCGTACGACGAGACCCGCGACCACGACCTGCGTGCCATCGACGCGCGCCACCTGTTCGCGATCAACTCGACCAAGCTGGCGGTGCGGCGCGGCAGCTTCCTGCGCAGCTTCGTCTACGAATTCATCGAGACCTTCGCTTCGCCGCTGAAGCGCGATGTCGTAGAACGCGCCCTCGCAACCGCGCCGGGCACGCGCATCGAGCTCTAGCGCGACGGCGCGCGCGCCGCTCCTGCTCGCTCAAAAAAGACGGCCCCGCGTCGCCAACCCTCAGGATCGCGACGAGGTGCCGAATCGCCGCGGAGCGGCGAGTAGACAACTTGTGAATCCGGGGCAGATCGACAACCGTCAGGTCGCATTGGCGGTCGGGCAGCGGTTCGACTGCCAATGTCAGCGATACGGTCTGTCACCGAGGATGGTCGCGCGGTGCATCACGCGGCGGTACGGCAGGTAGTCGGCGCAGGCGTAGTGCTGCGTCAGCCGGTTGTCCCAGAAGGCCAGGTCTCCCAGCTTCCAGCGCCAGCGCACCGTGAACTCGGGGCGTGCCACATGCGCGAACAGCAGCGCCAGCGTCGAATCGCTTTCCGCGGCCGAGAGCTCTAGGATGCGCGTCGTGAAACCCTGGTTGACGAACAGACCGAGTCGACCGCTCACGGGATGGCGGCGCACCACCGGATGCACGACCGGCGGGTTGGCAACGCGCGCGGCGTCCCAACGCACGCGTTCGTCAGGCGTGCGCGCGAAGCGGTGTGCCGGAAATGACTTGACCATGTCGTGCTCGGCCGTCAGCCCGTCCAGCAGCGTGCGGTACGCCGCCGACAGCGCCTCGTAGGCCACGATGCCGCTGGCCCACAGCGTGTCACCTCCCGTGGGTGGCAATTGCCGAGCCGACAAGAGCGCACCCATTGGCGGCGTCTGGATGAAGGTGACGTCGGTGTGCCAGTTGTCGTTGTCCGGCAGGTTGTCGGCGTCCGTGTCCAACACGATGATCTCGGGCACGTCGGCCACATGCGGATAGATCGGATGGATGTGAAGCGCACCGAAGCGCGCCGCCAGCGCGCGCTGCTGCAGCGGCGTGACGGGCTGGTCCTCGAAGAACAGCACGTGGTGGCGCAACAGCGCGGCCTCGAGTGCGTCGCGCGTGTCGTCGGCGATCGGCTCCGCGAGCGAGACACCGCTGACCTGTGCCCCTATGGCCGGCCCCAGTGGCTTGATCTCCAGCTTGGTGGGGTGACTCACAACCGGCCCTTCCACGGTACGAGGCGTCGCTCGATCCAGCGCATCAACAGATCGAAGAGATAGGCGACGACGCCGATCACCAAGATGCCCATCACGACAATGTCGGTGCGCAGAAAGTTCGACGCATTCAACACCATCTGCCCGAGCCCGACATTGGCCGCGACCATCTCGGCTGCGACCAACGTGGTCCAGCCGAAGCCGATCGCGATGCGCATGCCGACCAGGATATCGGGCAACGCCGATGGCAGGATCACATGCCGGATCACCTGGAGGTAGCCCGCCCCCATCGAATACGCCGCGTTGATCTGTTCCTGCGATGCGCTGCGCATGCCCGAGCGTGCAGCCAGCGCCAGCGGTGCGAAGCAGCTCAGGAAGATCAACAGCACCTTGGGCACTTCGTCGATCCCGAACCAGATGATGATCAGCGGCAGATAGGCCAGCGGTGGTAGCGGCCGGTAGAACTCGAGCGGGGGGTCGAAGATCCCCCGCACGACGCGACTCATGCCCATCGCGATTCCGAGTGGGATCGCGGTGACGCACGCCAGCACGAACGCCGAGAACACACGCAGCAGGCTCGCGGCCGCATGTTGCCAGAGAGGCTTGTCGTTGGCCGTGCCGTTCAGGTACTCGACGAACTGACGCAGCACCGCTTCGGGTGACGGCAGGAACAGCGACTTCACGCCGCCCGGCCGGGTCGCCACAAACCACACGAGGAGCAGCAGTGCCACGGTGATCACGCTGATCCATGTGCTGCTTCCTTCGCCAGGCGTCTTGAAGCGGCTCGTCCTGCCGACGCGAGGCTCGGCCTCGAGAGGCGGGTCTGGGATCAGCGCCGCGGCGGACACGAGTTCAGGCATGCGCGACCTCACGTCGGTGAACAATGGCCAGCACCTCTTCGCGCAAGCGAATGAACTCGGGGTCCGATTTCACGCGCCGCGCGTCGCCGTGCTCCAGAAAGCGCCGCGAGAACGGCAGGTCGTCGTGTGTGTGGGTGATGCGGCCCGGGCTCGGGCTCATCACGACCAGGCGTGTGCCGAGGAACAGCGCCTCCTCGACCGAATGGGTGATGAAGAACACCATCTTGTTCGTCTTCGCCCATGCGTGCAACAGAATCTCCTGGACAGTCTCGCGCGTGAACGCGTCGAGCGCCCCCATCGGTTCGTCCATCAGCAACAGCGCCGGGTCGCTGGCCAACGCGCGAGCAATGCCCACGCGCTGCTGCATGCCACCCGAGAGCTCGTAGACCGCACGGTCGCCAACGCCGGTGAGGCCGACGAGCGCGAGTTTCTCGTCCGCGACCAACCCGCGTTTGGCCACAGGAACACCGTTCAGCCGCAGGCCGAGTGCGACGTTGTCGCGGACGTTCAGCCACGGCATCAGTGCATGCTTCTGGAACACCACACCGCGGTCGGCGCCGGGTCCGACAACCTCGCGACCGTCGAGCAGAATCCGACCGTCAGACGGCGGCAGGAAGCCAGCAATGCAGTTCAGCAGCGTGGTCTTGCCGCAGCCCGACGCACCCAGCGCGACGACGAAGTCGCCGCCGCGCAAGGTCAGGTCGAGCGGTGCGAGCGCATCCAGCGTCCCGCCCTTGACGGCATAACGTACCGTCAATCCACGGATGTCGAGCGTGGGCACCTGCAGCGCCAGAGCGGCTAGTTGGCGCTGGCCTTCTGCACGTAGGTGGTGGTAACGAACACGCCGTAGTTCGGCTTGACCTCCTGCACGCGGCCCTGCTCCTTCAGGAATGCGGCCGTGTCGGTCAAGGCCTTGGCAGCACCGCCGCCGAGCCACGCGGCAGACAACTGCTCGGCCGGCGTCGGGAAGCGGTACAGCGCGATCGCTGCCGGCACGTCCTTCGCGTCGGCCTTGCTCCACTTCGCGATGGCCTTCACCTGCGGCGAATCCACGGTCCACTTCGCAGCGTTCTTGCGGTAGTCGTCGTCGGCGCGCACCAGCGCCTTCACGAGCGCCACGACGAAGCCTTCGTTTTCGGTCGCCCACTTCGAATTGACCACGAGACCGTCGAATGTCGGGAAGCCTTTGCGCCCGATGCTGGCAGAGGTGGCGAGCGCCTTGCCGTTGCCCTTGATCTTGGACAGCACCGGATCCCAGATGAACGCAGCATCGATGTCCCCGCGCTCCCACGCGGCCGCGATCTCCGGCGGCCGCAGGTTCAGCACGTTCACGCCCTTGGGATCGACGCCGTCAAGTTTGAGCTGCGCGAGCAACTGGTAGTGCGAGGTGGAGACGAACGGCGTGGCAACCTTCTTGCCAACCAGATCCCTGGTGCTGGCAATGCCGCTGCCATTGCGCACGATCAGCGCTTCCGCGTCGGCGATGTCATCGAGGATCCAGAACAGCTTGATGTCCTGGCCCTGGCTCGCCGCGGCAGCGATCGGGCTGGAGCCGGCTTCGCCGATCTGCACATCGCCCGACGCCATCGCGCGGATCACATCACCGCCGCCGCCGAACTGCCGCCAGTTGATCTTGTAGCCCGTGGTCCTCTCGAGCTCTCCCGATTCGATGATGGTTCGCAACGGCACCAGCATGTCCTGATAGGCAAAGGTCACCTCCTTGACCTGCGCGAACAACGCGGTCGAAGCGAACAGGGTTGCGGCGGCGATCCAGCGTGGCAAGGTCGAGGTCATGGTGTCTCTGAGGAAGTTCAGGCAGGCACCATAGGGCAGCCTTCGGTCGATGGGAACGAAGAAGATCGAATGTCGAATCACGAATTCTTCATACACCGCAGTCGGCGGGCCCGATCCCTGCCAGTGCGGCGGGGCTGTCCCAGACTGCGCATGCATCGACAGTCGACGACCACCCACATTCGGGATATCGCGACGATCGCTTTCGGTGAGACCAGTCGTTCAGCGCATCGGATGCGAATGACGGTTATCAGTCTGGACCGGCTATTCCCGCGACCCCACGTCAGTTCCGATCTCGGCCGCAGCGCACCGCCGTTCCTGGCTCCTTGTGCCCGATCAGGTCGACAACAAAGAAAGGGCGCCCGCCTCTCGACGAACGCCCTTCAATGGTCGGCTGGTCTAGCCCTTCACGCACACCACCTGCTTCAACGTGTGCACCACGTCGACCAGATCACGCTGCGCTTCCATCACCGCATCGATGTCCTTGTAGGCCGCGGGCGTCTCGTCGATCACGTCCTTGTCCTTGCGGCACTCGACGCCCTCGGTCGCGGCGCGGTGATCGGCCAGCGTGAAGCGACGCTTCGCCTCACCGCGGCTCATCGCGCGCCCGGCACCGTGCGAGCAGCTCTCGAACGACTCTGGGTGGCCCTTGCCGCGCACGATGTAGCTGCGCGCGCCCATGCTGCCGGGGATGATCCCCAGCTGCCCGGCCTTCGCACTCACAGCACCCTTGCGGGTCACGTACACGTCTTCGCCGAAGTGATGTTCCATCTGCACATAGTTGTGGTGACAGTTCACCGCTTCGATGTGGCTTTGGAAGCTTTTGTGCAGCACCGTCTTCGCGGCCTCGATCACACGCTTCATCATCACCTCGCGGTTCAACGCCGCGAACTTCTGGCCCCAGCCGACCGCGCGCACGTAGTCGCCGAAATAGCGCGCGCCTTCCTCGAAGTACGCCAGGTCTCGATCGGGCAGATTGGCGTTGTTGCGCAGCGCGTCCTGCTTCGCCAGCTCGATGAACATCGTGCCGATGAAGTTGCCCACGCCGCGCGAGCCCGAGTGCAACATGAACCAGACGGCGCCCTGCTCGTCGAGGCAGACCTCGATGAAGTGGTTGCCGGTGCCCAGCGTGCCGAGGTGCGCACGGTTGTTGGTCTTCGCCATCTTCGGGTAGTCGCGGCACAGCTCGGTGAACTCGGGTTCGAGCTGCGTCCAGGCCGTGTCCACCGAGCCCGGAACCTTGCCCCACGCACCCGGATCGCGAGCGCCTGGCTTGCGGCCGTGCGGTACCGCGCGCTCGATCGCCGAGCGCAGCGGCGCCAGGTTGTCTGGAAGGTCTTCCGCCGTCAGCGTGGTCTTGCAGGCCATCATTCCGCAGCCGATGTCCACGCCGACCGCGGCCGGGATGATCGCGCGCAGCGTCGGGATCACCGAGCCCACGGTCGCACCGATGCCGAAATGAACATCGGGCATGGCAGCGATGTGCTTGAAGACGATTGGCAGGCGCGCGGCGTTCGTCAGCTGACGCTTCGCTTCGTCCTCGACGGGTACGCCACGCGTCCACATCTTCACCGGCACGCCGCCGGGCACCTCTTCTTCGATGTAGTTGATTTCTTCCATGTGAGTTCTCCTTGCGCGAAAGGCGCCATCACGCCACGTGCAGCGCACCGCGCTCGATGCGCTTGCCAACACGTTCGATGCGGCGCCAGCCGCTGTTGTCGTTCATCGTGATCCAGCGCCGCTCCTCGGCGCGATAGAACCAGTCCTTGTCCTGCTGGTAGTACACCTGCGCACCCATCGATTCCCAGATGTTGGCGATCTCGTTGCTGTGCGCGCGCGTCTCGTCGAAGTCGGTCGTCGCCTTCTGACCCATCTCGCTGTAGCAGGTGTTGAGCTGCAGCAGCAAGGCGTTCACGTCGGCCGGCATGCGCTCTGCTTGCAGGCCGATCTTCACCGCCTCGTCGAGCAGGATCGGGTAGCCGTGCGACGGGTACTTGCCGTTCAGCGCGGTAGCGATCGCGTCGGCCTTCGCTTCGTCGGCGATGTGATACGCCAACAGCTCGCGACACAGCATGATCGACAGCGATTCCGCGCGGTCGACCGCACCGATCACCAGCGGGTGCACGTACTGGAACAACGCCTTGTAGGCGTTCTCCGGAACCTCGCCCTGCTGCTCGCGCCACAGGCGGATGACCCGCTGCAGCTCGTTCAGGCTGACGCTGACGCGATCGTTGTCGCGGTCCACCGGCGAGAGCGCGTGGTTCAGCGACGTGTCGACCGCGGTCAGGTACGCGGTCGGCCCCATCTGGATGCCGTCGGCGCCGAGCGCGATCATCGTCGCGGCCGACGCGCATTCCAGCGGCACCAGCGCCACGAGACGGTTGCAGTGCTGCCGCAGCAGGTTGACCAGGCGCAGCGACACCTGGCCGCTGCCGCCATCCGATTTCAGGAACAGGTAGATCACCTCGTGACGGCCGAGCCGCTCGAGTACGCGGTACAGCGCCACCACGTCGGTGTGACACACCGACCCACGCGGGCCGTTCCAGTAGGCCACGAGCGGGCCGCCCAGCCGCTGCGCGAGCTGAGCGATCAGCGCCTGCGTCTTCGTGATGAGCACAGGCGGCTGCTTGACCTTGATGTCGATGATGGGGAGTTGTTCGTTCTTCATGTTGTTCTTTTCGAGTCCTCGGGGAGCGCACCCAACAGGTGACGTGGTGCGCTCCCCCGACAAGCACCGTGAGGTGCAATGAATGCCAACAGCGTCAGCTGAGGCGCGATCCCTTCGGCAGCCGTGCGGCCAGCCACTCGTGCACGTCCGCGCGGATGTGCCGTCCTTCGAGGAGGAAGTCCTCAAAGCGGCTCGGCACGTACGGCAAGTACACCAGCGGCATGCGCGCTTCCTCCGGCGTGCGGTCGGCCTTGCGGCCGTTGCACACACCGCAGGCGGTGACGAGGTTCATCCAGGTCCAGCCGCCGCTGCGCGATTCCGGCACGATGTGTTCGCACTGCAGGTCGCGCTCCGAGAAGCGCTGGCCGCAGTACGCGCAGGTCATCCGGTCGCGACGAAACAGCTTGCCCTTGCTGAACGCCGGCACCACGTCGAACAGGTTGACCCGCGACGCGCCGCGCAGCGCGATGATCGGATGCACGTCGATGACCGACTGCCGACCGCGCGCGACATTGAAGCCGCCACGTAGCGTGGCCAGTGGGCCCTCTCCCTCGACCCACGCGACCGCGCCCGAAGCCACGTGCGACGCCGCATGCTCGAGCGAGATCCACGCCTGGGGCGTGCCCTGGATGTCGAGCTGCAGCACGTGGCTGTGTGAGTGTGGGTGCATGGGTGGCCTCCTTTCATGGCCGTTCGCGGATAGATCTGTCTGGCACGTCCGGGTGGGCTCGAACCACCGGCCTCGACCTTCGGAGGGTCGCGCTCTTCCAGCTGAGCTACGGACGCAGTGAGTTATGAGTTGGTAGCCCCTGACGATTTCGAAACGTCGACCGTCGCTTTGTAAGAGCGCTGCTCTGCCTCTGAGCTAAGGGGCTGGTGGATTGGCAGAGGCGACAGGATTCGAACCTGTGTGCACCGGTTCAAAGCCGGCTGTCTGAGGCCACTCGACTACACCCCGTCTGTATCGGAGCCATGGTGCGGGCGCAGGGAGTCGAACCCCGACCTGCCGGTTAAAAGCCGGCTGCTCTGCCTCCGAGCTACACCCGCATGGCTGACGAGCGATCAACGCTCGTAGTGATCGCGGTTCACGCCGTCAAAAGCAGCCGCTGCGCAGGCAGCAGCGCTTGAAACGACCTCGCGGAGCCGCACGGGCACGGGTCGTTGCGACCGAGCTTCTCGATCAGCTCCTTCGCGCCGCCGACGATGCGAGTACCGCGCTTGACTCCCGTCTCAGACGGGAAGCCCTTGCGCCGCTTGCTCGTGACCTCGAAAGCACACGTCGTCTTCGTCGATCGGTTTCATGTCACACCTCCTTGGTGGTTGTTGGTCTTCTGAGATCGTTGGTGGTCCGGGGTGGGCACGATCCACCGGCCTTCGCCTTATGAGGGCGCTGCTCTGCCGCTGAGCAACCGGACTGCTGAACGTTGGTCCCCTCGGTCCGAGTCGAACGGACATGCCCTGCGGCTCCGGTTTCTGAGACCGGTGCGTCTGCCGATTCCGCCACGAGGGGGTTGTTGTTGGGTGGTGCGTCGCCAGGGGCTTGAACCCTGACCATCCGGGGTAAGAGCCCGGTTCTCTGCCACTCGAGTTCGCGACGCGTACAAATCGCATGCGCTTGGGGGTGACCGGCCGGAGTCGAACCGGCACG
>Ga0307510_10000170_pt1 | contig 55071 bp, 42 predicted proteins | sample 12_EM_MG_FD_207224 | JGI IMG/M metagenome (GOLD analysis project Ga0307510, IMG submission 207224) | Populus trichocarpa ectomycorrhiza microbial communities from riparian zone in the Pacific Northwest, United States - 12_EM | ecosystem: Host-associated > Plants > Roots > Unclassified | place... | reverse complement strand
CCGCGGTCGTGAAGGGCGCGCTCGACGCCGAGTGAGCCTGCGGACCGGCCCCGATCAGGCCTCGGCCGGCCGCGGCTTCATCAGCGGCAGCAGCACCAGCACGATCAGCCCGACCGCCGCGTCGATCGCGAGCGTGGTCGGGTAGCCCCACTTCACGATCGCCTGGCCCTGCCACCACGAGGTGTAGGTGATCACGAGGTTGGACATCGCCATGTAGGCGGTGAACTGCGTCGCCGCCACCGCCTTGGTCGTCACGTCCATGAACAGCGCGGTGCGCACGCCGTAGTACAGGCCCTGGAACACCGCGAACGACAGGCTCGCCATCCAGAAGGTCGCGACCAGCATCGCGGTGGGCAGCGGCCGGTTCGGCAGCTTCAGGTCGACCGGCATGATCCAGTGCGCCTGCCACATCGCCCAGGCCAGCCACAGCGTCGGCAACGCCGTCAGGAAGATGAACAGCGCCAGCATGCGGCGCCGGCCGAAGCGGTCCGACAACCAGCCGCCGGCGACGCAGGCGAACGCGAAGATCACCGTCGACGCGAGGTTGATCTGGCCGATCTGGTTGTCGTCCAGCCCGAGTTCGACCGCGAGGTTGGACTGCAGCGCCAGGCTCAACGCATAGGCGCCGGCCGGCAGCAGCGCGACGATCAGCCCGACCAGCGCCGCGCGCGAGCCGGTGAACGCGCGCCACGAATCGCGCACGAATCCCATCAGCTCGCGGACTATCGCCGCGGCCGCGCCGCCCTCGGGCTTGGGCTGCGGCGCGCGCGCCGGCTCCTTCAGCGGCAGCACCACGAACACCGTCACGCACAGGATCGCCGCGACCACGAACAGGTAGCCGGTGCGAAACGGCATCACGCTGGACAGGAACAACACGCCCGCGCCGCCGATGGCCTGGCCGATCGACGCGCCGGCGAACATGAAGCCGTTCGCGGTGCCGCGCTCGGCTTCGGGCAGCACGCCGACCGCGAGCGCGTCGATCGCCACGTCCTGCGTCGCGCCGAACGCGTTGTGGACCAGGATGATCACGGTGAACAGGCCGAGCTGGGTGTTGAAGTCCACCGGCATCGCGAGCAGCAGCGTGCCCATCATGCCGAGCTGCATCATCAGGATCCACAGGCGGCGGCGGCCGAAGCGGTCCGAGCTGAGCGTGTCGACGAACGGGCCCATCGCCCACTTGAACGCCCACGGCAAATACAGCGAGCCGACGAACGCTCCGATTTCGGCCGGGCCGACGCCGGCGCGGCGCATCTGCGTGGCGATCGCGGTGGCGGTGAAGCCGAGCGGAATGCCCTCGGTGACGTAGAGCAGGAAGAACGCGACGAGGCGGCCGGTTCGGGTCGAGAGCAGATCGGGCAGGCGCATCGCCCGGATGCTAGCGGAGCGCCGGCCGCGCAGGCCCGCGCCACCGCAGCGCCTGCCGCGTCAGGACAGCAGCTGCTTGCGCGCGCGGTGCAGGCGCACGAACAGGTTGTCCTCGCTGATGCCCAGCGTGTCGCAGACGTCGTCGGTGCTGCGCTCCTCGAGCACGCGCAGGCGCATCACGTCGCGCAGACCGGGCGGCAGCTGCTCGATGCGTTGCAGCGCGATCGCCAGCAGCTGCTGCTGTTCGGCGATCTCGTCGGGGCGCGGCTGCGGGCATTCGACCGCGTGCGCGGCGCCGTCTTCGCCGTCGACATCGTCGAGCGAATCCATGCCCACGTTGCGTCGCACCGAGTCGACGATCTTGTTCTTCAGCACCGCCGTCAGCCACGAGCGCAGCGCGGCGCGGCCGGCAAACACCGCGCGGCCCGAGAGCACCGCCTCGAACACGTCGTGCACCGCGTCCTCGGCCATCAGCGGGTCGCGCAGCTTGCGCTGGGCGAAGCGCACCAGGTAGTTGCGGTGCGAGACCATCTCGGTCCAGTTCACGGTGGGGGTGAAGTCGGTCAGCGGGGCGGCGAGGTTCATGGCGGGCTCGGTGTGGCGTTGTCGATGGATGAACTTTGGGCGCCGCACCTCGCGCCAGGCTCACCGAACATCACAGGGAGATCACATTCGCGTCAACACGGCGCCAAGCGCGGCCGTAAGAATCGCGCCCGGCGGGCCGACAATCAGGCATGCCTGCGCACATCCTCGTCGCCGAAGACCAGACCGACATCCGAGACCTGCTGGTGATGAACCTGCGCACCGCCGGCTACGAGGTCTCGGCCGTCGGCGACGGCGAGCAGGCGCTCGCGCGGCAGACCGAACGCGCGAGCGACCTGCTGATCCTCGACCTGATGATGCCGCGCATGGACGGCCTGGAGGTCTGCAAGGCGCTGCGCGCCCGCGGCAGCGCGACGCCGATATTGATGCTCACCGCCAAGTCGACCGAGCTCGACCGCGTGCTCGGGCTGGAGCTCGGCGCCGACGACTACCTCACCAAGCCGTTCTCGCTGGCCGAGCTGCTGGCGCGCGTGAAGGCCTTGCTGCGGCGCGCCGACCTGCTCGCCGCGGCGCAGGTCAATGCCCAGCTGCCGGGCCGCGGTGCGGCGATCCGCAACGGCGAGCTCGAGATCCTGCCCGCCAAGCGCCAGGTGCGCTGCCGCGGCGAGCTGATCGAGTTCACCGCGCTGGAGTTCGACCTGCTGCTGCACTTCGCGAGCCACCCCGGCCATGTGTTCTCGCGCGCGCAGCTGCTCAACGCCGTGTGGGGCTACACGCACGACGGCTACGAGCACACCGTGACGACGCACATCAACCGCCTGCGCGCCAAGATCGAGGCCGATCCGATGCGGCCCGAGATCATCCTGACCGCGCGCGGCGCCGGCTACAAGATGCGCGATCTGTCATGAGCGTTCGCGTCAAGCTCGCGCTGACGATCTTCGCCACCGGATTGATCACCGCGCTGCTTGTGATCGCGACCGTGGTCTATGCGTTCCAGCGCTTCGAGCACGAGACCACCTACCGGCGCGGCACCGGGTTTCTCGGCCGCGTCACCGCGAACAACGACTACCTGTTCGAGACCTATCAAAGCCAGCCCGAGCAGTTCCGCACCTGGCTGCGCAACATGGTGCTGTTCGAGCCCGACACGCAGCTCTACCTGCTCGACCTCGACGGCACCGTGCTCGCGACCAGCGGCAGCGCCAGGCTCGCGCCGGGCTTCAAGGTGGCGCTCGATCCGGTGCTCAAGGCCGTCGGCCAGCCCGACGCGGCCTACGTGATGGGCGACGACCCGGAGCGCATGGATGCCGATGCCGTCGTCGCGGTGCAGCCGGTGCGCCGCGCCACGATGAGCAAGGTCGATCCGGTGGTCGGCTACCTCTACCTCGTGCTGCACACCGGCGAGCTGCCGGAGGGCCGCTGGGCCGCGCTGCGCATGAGTTTCGGGCGGCCGGCGCTGGGGCTGATCCTGGCGATCGTCGCGTTCACGACGCTAGTCGCGGTGCTCATCATCGTGTCGGTCACGCGGCCGCTGCAGCGGCTCACCGACGTGGTCGCCACGCTGTCGCAGCGCGGCCTCGACGATGGCCCCGCCGGTGCGCCGCAGGTCATGCTGCCGACCGCGACGCGCGACGAGTTCGGCCAGCTCACCAGCGCGTTCGTGATGCTGATCGACATCTGCCGCAACCAGTGGAACGAACTCCGCCGGCTCGATCATTTCCGGCGCGAAGGCGTGAGCAATCTCTCGCACGACCTGCGCTCGCCGCTCACCGCCACCGTCGCCTGCCTGGAGACACTCGAAGGCCGCTGGGCCGCGGACCCGGCACGCGCCGAGGACAAGCGCCTCGTCGAAGTCGCGCTGCGCAACACGCGCAACGCGGCGCGGCTGGTGCAGTCGCTCGGCGATCTTGCCAAGCTCGATGAGCCGGAGTTCAAGCTGCACGCCGAGGTGGTCGATGCCGGCGAGCTGCTCGACGACATCGCGCTGCGCTTCGCCGAACGCGCCGCGCAGCAAGGCGTGACGCTGGCCGCCGAGCACGATGCCGCGGCGCCCGCGCCGTTCGCGGCGCTCGACATCGAACTCTTCGAGCGCGCGGTGGCCAACCTGGTCGACAACGCGCTGAAGTTCTGCGCGCCGGGCGCGCGCATCGTGCTCGCGGCCAGCGTGGCGCAAGGCCGTGTGCAGGTCAGCGTCAGCGACACCGGCCCCGGCATTCCAGCGGCCGATCTGCCGCATCTGTTCGACCGCTTCTACCAAAGCCGGCAGAGCGTGGCGCCGGCCACCGGCGAGGGCGGCAAGGGCCTGGGGCTGGCGATCGTCAAGCGCATCGTCGAGCTGCACGACGGCGCGGTGAGCGTCACCAGCGCCATTGGCGAGGGTACGAAAGTGGTGCTTTCGGTGCCGGCCGCCGCCCTGTGATGGCGCACACGGATGGCCCCGAACCGCTCGGGAAAGCCCTAGTACGCTCCGGGCGTCGCGCCCCTACAGTCACAACCCTCGCAGCAGGCACCGGCATGGTGCCTCGCAGGACGGGGCCGAGGAGACAAAGCAAGCGCGCGTCGGCAGGGGCCGGCAGATCGCGCAGTTCAACATCCAGGTCGCAGTTGGGACCGATGCAAAATCCGAAGGGCGTCAGGTGAACCTGACGCCCTTTTGACTTTCCGACCGCGGAGTTCCTTCTTCTTGTTCCCCGACCTTGCCATCGTCACGCTGGCCTCCCTGTTCGCCGGCTTCGTCGATGCCATCGTCGGTGGCGGCGGCCTGATCCTCGTCCCTGCGCTGTTCGGCACCTTCCCTAACGCGGCGCCGGCCACGCTGCTCGGCACCAACAAGGCCACCGGCGTGTGGGGCACCGGCTGGGCCACGGTGCAGTTCGCGCGGCGCGTCAGCATCCAGTGGGACGCGATGCTGCCGGCCGCCACCGCGGCGCTGGTCGGCAGCTTCGCCGGCGCCTGGACGGTCACGCTCGTCAGCGCCGGCGGCCTGCGCAAGGCCTTGCCGCTGATCCTGCTCGGCGTGCTGGTCTACACGCTGGCGCGTAAGGAACTCGGCCGCACGCATGCACCGCGGCTGGCCGGTCGCACGCAGGCGCTGGTGGCCAGCGGCATCGGCCTCGTGCTGGGTTTCTACGACGGCTTCTTCGGCCCCGGCACCGGCAGCTTCTTCGTGTTCGCGTTCGTGCGTCTGCTCGGCTTCGACTTCCTCAACGCGAGCGCGAGCGCCAAGCTGCTGAACACCGCGACCAACATCGCCGCGCTGGCGCTGTTCGCGGCCAAGGGCCATGTGTGGTGGCAGGCGGCCGCGGTGATGGCGGTCGCCAACGTGATCGGCAGCCTGCTCGGCACGCGCCTGGCGCTCAAGCACGGCGCGGGTTTCGTGCGCGTCGTGTTCATCGGCGTCGTCGGCGCGCTGATCCTGAAGACTGGTTGGGACGCGTTCTTGCGCTGAGCCGGCGCCTGGATGCCGACCGCGGCTAACTCGCCGCCTCGTTGCCGCGCCAGCACACGCGGTTCTTGCCCTCGTGCTTGGCGCGGTAGAGCTGCCGGTCCGCGGCAGCGAGCAGCTGCTCGTGCGTCGCGAGATCGGGGTCGTCCGAGATGCCGATCGACAGCGTGACCGCCAGCTCCGCATGCACTTCGCGCCACGGGTGCGCGGCCACCGCTTCGCGCAAGGCCTCGCAGGTGGCGCGCGCGCCGGCCGCATCGGTGCCTTCGAACACGATGCAGAACTCCTCGCCGCCGTAGCGCGCGACAAGATCGGTGCCGCGGCAGCGCTCGCGCAGCAGCGTCGCCACGCGCCGCAGCACCGCGTCGCCGGTGGCGTGGCCGAGGCGGTCGTTGACGCGCTTGAAGACGTCGAGATCGCACAGCGCCACCGCGAGCGGCTGCGCCTGGCGGCGCGCGCGGGCGGCCGCCTGCAGCAGGCGCTCGTCGAGCGCGCGCCGGTTCGCCAGGCCGGTGAGCGCGTCGGTGCGGCTCTGCTCGGCGAGCCGCGCGAGCAGGTGGTTCTTCTCCTCGTCGGCCTGCAGCAGCGCGGCGTGCAAGGCCTGGAGCTTGTCGTGCGCGCTGGCGATCTCCACATGCCTGAGCCGATGCACCTCGGCCTCGTGGCGCGCATCGGCCACCTCGCGCTGCGCGCGCAGTGCGTGGATCTTGCGGTCGGATTCGGTGTTGAACTGCGCCCGCTCGGCGGCGTGGTACGCCTCGTGGTGCAGCAGCGCGGTCTCGAAGCGGCCGGCCTGCTTGTGCAGCTCGGCCAGCGCAAGGTGGGCGCGCGCCGCGTGGTTGCGGCTGCCGCTGCGCTCGCACAGGCGCAAGGCCTGCTCGAGCTCCGCCTGCGCGCCAGCATCTCCCAGCGCGTGCAGCACGCGCCCGAGGTTCACGCGCGCGTTGATCTCGCCATCGTGGTGGCCGCCCTCCTGCAGCGCCGACGCGGCCAGCGCGAGCATCGCGCGCGACTCGTCGAGCTGCTGCTGCAGCATCAGCGATTCGCCCAGGTTGCTGCGCACCACGGCCACGCTCGCCGTGGCGTTCACCGTCTCGGCCAGCGCCAGCGCGCGTGTGAAGTGCGCGACCGAGTCGGCATGCCGGCCGAGGTTCTTGCAGTTGATGCCCATGTTGTTGAGCACGCTGACGCAGCCTTCGGTGTCGCCGTCGGCCTCGAAGATCGCGAGCACCTGGCCGAACTGCGCGAGCCCGGCGGCGGCATCGCCGGCGCGCGAGTAGCTGATGCCCAGCGACAGCAGCGCATCCGCGGTGCGGCGCGCGTCGCCGCTGGCACGCGCCGCGGCGAGCGCCTGGGTCGCCCACGCGACTGCGTTGTCGATGTCGCCGATCAGCTCGCAGCCGATCGACAGCGCGCGCAGCGCCGACGAGCGCAGCCCGAGGTCGTCGGCCGGCACCGCATCGAGCGCGTCGTTCAGCGTGGCCAGGCCGTCGGCGTGGCGCCCGGCGTAATGCAGCGCCAGGCCGCGCACGCGCAGCGTGCGGGCCGCGAGCGTCGGGTGCGCGACGTGCGTTTCTGCCGGCAAGGCCGCGAGCGCGGTGACCGCCTGTTCCGTCAGCGCCACCGCCTGGCCGGAGGCCGACATGTATTGCGCGGCGGCCGCCTCGATCCAGGCTTCGATCGCCTCGGGCGTGTCGGGTGCGAGTGACATCGGGGCGTGAAGGGCGTGATGGGGGGCGCAAGCGTAGCGCATGTGCTGCCGGCGCACGGCGTGGCGAGCGAATTGGCGGCACTTCGTCACGTTGTTCCGGCGACTCGGATTTGCAGCTGCGGCCTACCATCGGCGCATCCATGTGCTCCGTGCAGAAATCCCCACCGTCATGCCCGTCGACCCGCAACTTCGCTCGCTGAACATCGACATCCCGGCCCAGCCCGAGTCGCTGGTGAATTTGTCGATGCTGCTGGCCGACGACAACGTCAACCTGCAGGCGGTGAGCTCGCTGATCTCGTCCGACATGGCGCTGGCCGCGGCGGTGCTGAAGGCCGTCAACTCGTCGTTCTACGGCATGCGCGGCCGCGTGCAATCGGTGCAGCAGGCGATCACGCACCTGGGCACGCGCGAGGTCGCGTCGGTCACGTTCGCGATGGGCCTGAAGGCGGTGTTCCCGGCGGCGCAGGAGCTGGAGCCGCTGTGGGAGCGCGCCAGCGTGCGCAGCCTGCTGATGAGCCGCATCGGCCAGGCGCTCAATGTCGACCCGTGGGCCGCGCATTCGGCCGGGCTGTTCGAGGAATGCGGCAAGGCGGTGCTGTTCCGTCATTCGAGCACACGCTACCGCGCGCTGATGCAGAAAGCCGCCGACGACGAAGAACTGCTGCTGCTCGAACACGCCGAGTTCGGCGTCAGCCACGACGCGCTCGGCGCCGCGCTGTGCGAGAGCTGGGGCCTGTCGGCCGCGGCGGTGGCCTGCGTGCGCTTCCACGTGATCGTCAACGCGACGCGCGAGCTGCCGATGCAGTTGCCGCGGCGCGGCATCTGCGCGCTGTCTGCGCTCGCGCACGCGCTGATGACCGATCCGCAGACCCTGGACGACGTGGCCGCGGCGATCGCACCGCAGGCCAACCTCGACCCGGTGCTCGTGCTGCGCGGTGCGCGCAAGGTGCAGGAGCAGATCGAAGCCGCGGTCGCGCGCAGCCAGGCCGCCCGCACGACGGCCTGAAACTGTCGGAGTCGGCGTCGCGCGCCGCCGCACGGTAAAGTCAGCGGCTGCATTACCCGCTGTACACGTCCCGCCCCATGCCTTCCCCGATTTCCGCCGCGACTCCCGCGCCGCCGCGAACCGACATCGGGCTTCTCTGGTGGCGTGACGGCATCGCCGGCAGCATCGCCGCGATCGTCACGATCGCCAGCCTGTTGACCCTGGGCCTGCTGGCCTACGCACCGCTCGGCGAAGCGGCGATCGGCATCGGCATGCAGGCGGCCTTCACGGCCGCTGCGGTCGGCGGCGTCGTGGTCGCGCTGTTCGGGCGCTCCGCGATGCCGACCGCCGGCGTCAGTTCGGCGACCACGCTGATCCTGGCCAGCCTCGTCGCGCAGCTCGCGCCGTCGCTGCACGGGGTCGATTCGGCGGCGGCCATCGGCGCGGTCGTGTGCGTGGCGTCGGGCTGCGTCGTGATGGCCGGCGTGCTGCAACTGTTGTTCGGCGCGCTGCGTCTTGGCAGCCTGGTGCGGCTCGTGCCGCTGCCGGTGCTCGCGGGCTTCATGAACGGCGTCGCGATCCTCATCGTCGTCGCGCAGCTGCCGCTGCTGCTCGGCCTGGCGCCGGGCGCGCTCGAACGCGGCTGGGCCGTCGTCGGCGAAGTGCAACCGGCCACGCTCGCCGTCGGCCTGATCACCGCAGCGACCGTGTGGCTCACCGGTCGCTTCGCGCCGCGCGCGCCCGCGGCCTTGTGCGGGCTGGTGGTCGGCAGCCTGCTGTATGCCGCGCTGTCGGGCTGGGACCCGCAGCTCCCGCTCGGCGCGCTGGCCGGCTTCGTGCCGCACCACTTCACACCCTCCGAGATGCTGCCGATGCTGTCGCCCGCGGCGCGCGCCGGCGCGCTGCAGCTGGTGCAGCAACACCTCGTCGAGGTGCTGCTGAGCGCGTTGCTGCTGGCCGTGGTCGCGTCGCTCGAAAGCGTGCTGGCCGCGTTGGCTGCAGACCAGAGCCAGGACACGCGCCACGACCCGGACCGCGAGCTGCTCGCCTTCGGGCTGGCCAACATCGTGGCCGGCGCGTGCGCCGGGCTGCCGGTGGTGTTCTCGCGTTCGCGCGCGATCGCGATCCTTGGCGCAGGCGGCCGCAGCCCGCGCGCCGCAGTGGTGGCGTCGGTGGTGACCGCGCTGCTCTTCATCGGTGCCGCGCCGCTGATCGGGTTGCTGCCGCTCACGGTGCTCGCCGGCCTGATGCTGACGGTGGCGGCCTCGCTGGTCGACGGCTGGACGCACGAGCTCGTCGTGCAGCTGGCGGCCGGCAAGCGCACGCGCGACCTCGTCGAGAGCCTCGCGCTGGTCGTCGTGGTGTGCGGCGCGACGCTGGCCTTCGGGTTCGTGGCAGGGGTGGGCATCGGCGTGGTGCTGTCGATGATCGCGCTGATCCGCACGCTCGACCGCTCGCTGGTGCGCTCGCGCTTCACGGCCGCGACGCGCCCGTCGCGGCGCCTGTATCCGCATGCCGCGGAGCGCGTGCTGCGCGAGGCGCGCCGGCGTGTCGCGTTGCTGCAGCTGGAAGGCGCGGTGTTCTTCGGCAGTGCCGACCGGCTCGCCGTCGAGGCCGAGGCGCAGGCCGCCGACGGCAGCTGCCCGGTGCTGATACTGGATCTCAAGCGCGTGACCACCATCGACGCGTCCGGCGCGGTCGCACTGCAGCGGCTCGCGAACCGGCTCGCGCGTGGCGGCACCGTGCTGTGCATGGCGGGCGTGTCGCTCGGCAACGAACACGGCCGCGTGCTGCAGGCCTTCGGCTTCGACGTGCGGCCCGGCGAGAACTGCTTCGCCGATGTCGACCACGCCGTCGAGGCCGCCGAGCTGCGGCTGTTGGCCGCGGCCGGACAGGCGCATGTGGACAGCGCGATCGACCTGCGCGCGTCGGTGCTGTTCGACGGCCTGTCGAGCGCCGATGCCGCGCGGGTCGGCAGCGCGTTCGTGCCACGGCCGCTGGCGGCGGGCGAGCGCGTTTTCGCGCGCGGCGAGGCCGGCAGCAGCCTGTTCGTGCTGACCGAAGGCGCGGTCAGCATCGTCGATCCCGGCAACGGCGAACGCGCTTCGCGGCGCCGTTTCGCGACGCTCTCGCCGGGCATGATGTTCGGCGAGATCGCGATGCTCGACGACGAGGGCCGCACCGCCGACGCGGTGGCCGACATCGATTCGCAGGTGTTCGAGCTGCGCCGCGCCGACATCGACGCGATGTCGCGCGACGCGCCGGCGCTCACCGCGCGGCTGTACCGCAATGTCGCGGTCCACCTGTCGCAGCGCCTGCGCAGCGCCTCGACCACGCTGGGTGCCGACGCCGATTGACGCGGACAATGCACGCCAATGCCCCGGCCGCGATGCGGTCTGGGGATTCCCGGACCATGGCCGTGCGCGTTCGGCCCTACAGTTCCGGGTTGGGCCACGGGCCACCAAGGAATCGACTCATGCAAACCCGACGAGAAATGATGACGCGCAGCGCGGCCGTGGCGGCCCTGCTCGCCGGTGCCGGCGTGCTGCCGGCGCAGGCGCAGAGCGCGTGGAACAACGCCGCGTTCGAGGCCAAGGGCATCGACGAGGTCTACAAGGGCCTGGGCATCGCCAAGCCGGTCGAGAGCAAGGAACTCACGTTCACGGCGCCCGACATCGCCGAGAACGGCGCGGTCGTGCCGATCGCGTTCAGCACCACGCTGGCCGGCGTGAAGCGCGTCGCCTTCCTGGTCGAGAAGAACCCGACCACGCTGGCCGGTGTGTTCGAGTTCACCGACGCGGTCGAGACCAGCGTGGCCACGCGCATCAAGATGGGCCAGACCTCCAACGTGCTCGCGGTCGCGATCATGGGCGACGGCAAGGTGCTGTATGCGCAGAAGGAAATCAAGGTCACGCTCGGCGGGTGTGGTGGGTGAACCCACCGGCACCTGAGCCGGCTGCGTGCGGTTGAAGCAAAGCAGGAGAAAGACATGTCCGACCCGATGCGCATTCGCGCGCAAGTCCAAGGCAGCGGCGCCGTCGTGCGCGTGCTGATGAGCCACGAGATGGAAACCGGCCAGCGCAAGGACGCGGCCGGCAAGACGATTCCCGCGTGGCACATCACCGAGGTCGTCGCGGCGCTGAACGGCAAGACCGTGATGAGCGCGCAATGGGGCACCGCGATCGCGAAGAACCCGTTCACGCAGTTCACCGTGAAGGGCGCCAAGGCCGGCGACAAGATCAGCATCAGCTGGGTCGACAACCGCGGCGACCGGCGCACCGACGAGGTCACGGTCGCATGATGCGCGGGCCGTTTGCTGCGCTGGTGGCTGCACTGCTCGCAAGCGCGCTGGCATCGCCCTTCGCGCTGGCCCAGACGAGCGCGGCCGACGGCATCGCGCAATACCGCGCGCTGCTGGCCGATGGCAACCCGGCCGAACTCTGGGAAGCCAAGGGCGAACTGCTGTGGAAGCAGCCGCGCGGCACGAACAAGCTCTCGTTCGAGAAGAGCTGCGATCTCGGCAAGGGCATCGGCGTGGTCAAGGGCGCGTTCGTCGAGCTGCCGCGTTATTTCAGCGACACCCAGCGTGTTCAGGATCTGGAGTCGCGCCTGCTGAGCTGCATGCAGACGCAGGGCTTCAACGCCGCCGAGATCGCTGCCACCCCCTTCGGCCGCGGCGAGCAGGTCAACATCGAGGCGCTGGTGGCCTACATCTCGGCCGAGTCCAAGGGCATGAAGTTCAAGGTCTCGCAGGCGCATGCCGAGGAGCGCAAGATGTTCGAGGCCGGCAAGCGGCTGTTCTACTTCCGCGGCGGGCCTTATGACTTCGCGTGCGCGTCGTGCCACGGCGAACCGGGCAAGCGCATCCGGCTGCAGGACCTGCCCGACCTCACGCACAACCCCGGCGACGGCGTCGGCTTCGCGGCGTGGCCCGCCTACCGCGTTTCCAGCGGCGAGCTGTGGAGCATGCAGCGGCGTTTGAACGACTGCTACCGCCAGCAGCGCTTCCCCTTCCCCGGCTACGCGTCCGATGCGACGATCGCGCTCTCGACCTTCATGGCCGTGCAGGGCCAGGGCGCGGTCTCGATCGCGCCGGCCATCAAGCGCTGACCCCGGTGCCGACCATGATGATGAAGACCGCCATGAAAGCTCTGTTCCTCGCCGGCGCCGCGGCGCTCGCCGGTTGCGCCACCGCGCCGAGCCCGCAGGCGCTGGACCAGCTCACGCAGGCCATGCTGAAGTCGTCTTTCCGCGAACAAGGCATCGCCAAGCTCGACCGGCTCACGCAGGACGACGCGCAGCAGGCCTGCTCGGGCGAGAAGCCGCCGGCCGACGATGTGGCCCGCCGCATCGAGGCGGCGCAGCTCGCCAGCGTGAAGTGGCCGGCCGACGGCGTCTACCTGGGCGACTGGCGCGAAGGCGAGAAGCTCGCGCAGAACGGCCGCGGCATGACCTGGAGCGATCCCGAAGGCGTGCCCAGCGGCGGCAACTGCTACAACTGCCACCAGCTCACGAAGGCCGAGATCTCCTACGGCACCATCGGCCCCAGCCTCTACCAGTACGGCAGGCTGCGCGGCGTGAGCGACCCGGCCTCGCCGGCGTCCGGCGAGATCGTCAAGTACACCTGGGGCAAGCTGTGGAACGCGAAGGCGACCAACGCCTGCTCCAACATGCCGCGCTTCGGCCACGCGGGCGTGCTCAGTGCCGCGCAGATCCGCGACCTGATGGCCTTGCTGCTCGACCCGAAGTCGCCGGTCAACGCGCAGTAGCAGCCGCACGGCGGCGCATCGACGCATGGGCGCGGATTCCCACGCCTGCGCGGCCTCGGGTTGTCCCGGCCTTGGAGCGCGCGCGCGAATGCCCTACCGTCTCGCGCACGAGCGCGCGCAGATCGCCCGCGCTGTCACGGGACCGATCCGATGTCATCTGCCGCTGTCACTGCCTCCGCCGCCACTGCCACCCCTTTCGCGCCTGTCGTTGTTCCCTCCGCGGCGTCGGCCGTAGACGCCAGCTCGCTGGCGCTGCAGCGCCTGTACCGCTGGGAGGCCACCGACCCGAACCGCGTGGTGCTGACCCAGCCGCTGGGTGGCGGCGCGCTGCGCGACTACACCTGGGCGCAGCTGATGGACGAGACCCGCCGCATGGCCGCGCACCTGCGCAGCCTCGGCTTCGCGCCGGGCAGCCGCATCGCGATCCTGTCGAAGAACTGCGCGCACTGGCTGATGTGCGACTTCGCGATCTGGATGGCGGGCCATGTGTCGGTGCCGCTGTACCCCACGCTGGCCGCCGGCACGATCCGCCAGATCCTCGACCACAGCGAAGCGCGGCTGCTGTTCGTCGGCAAGCTCGACGGCTGGGAGGGCATGCGCCCCGGCGTGCCGGCCGATTTGGCCTGCATCAGCACGCCGCTGTCGCCGCCGAACGACTACACGCGCTGGGAAGACGTGATCGCCTCGACCGAGCCGCTGCCGGGCCAGCCGGTGCGCGCCGGCGACGAGCTCGCCACCATCATGTACACCTCGGGCACGACCGGCAACCCGAAAGGCGTGATGCACAGTTTCGCGACCTTCGCGTGGTCGATCGACGGCGCGCTCAAGCGCGTGCCGCTGCGCGGCGACGGGCGCGCGCTGAGCTACCTGCCGCTGGCGCACGTGGCCGAGCGCACGCTGGTCGAGCACGGCCTGCTGGCCACCGGCATGCATGTGTTCTTCGCCGAGAGCCTGGACACCTTCATGGCCGACCTGCAGCGCGCGCGGCCGACCGCGCTGTTCTCGGTGCCGCGGCTGTGGGTCAAGTTCCAGCAGGGCGTGCACGCGAAGATGCCGGCCGAGAAGCTGGAGCGGCTGCTGAAGATTCCGGTGGTGCGCCGCATCGTCGCGAAGAAGGTGCGCGCCGGCCTCGGGCTCGACCACTGCGAACTCGCGGCGGGCGGCGCCGCGCCGATGCCGCCCGCGCTGCTGCGCTGGTACGAGTCCATCGGGCTGCCCATCATCGAGGTCTACGGCATGACCGAGAACTGCGGTGTCTCGCACGCCACGCTGCCCGGCGTGCAGCGCCCCGGCACCGTCGGCCGCACCTATGACGGCGTGCAGAGCCGCATCGACCCGGTCACCGGCGAGATCCAGATGACGAGCCCCGGCGTGATGCTGGGCTACTACAAGGAGCCCGAGCTGACGCGCGAGGCCTTCACCGAGGATGGCTGGCTGCACACCGGCGACAAGGGCCAGCTCGACGCCGAAGGCAACCTGCGCATCACCGGCCGCGTGAAGGACTTGTTCAAGACCAGCAAGGGCAAGTACGTGTCGCCGGCGCACATCGAGGACAAGCTGGTGATGAACGGTGCGGTCGAGGCCTGCGTCGTCACCGGCGCGAGCCTGGGCCAGCCGCTCGGCCTCGTGATGCTGAACGCCGATGCCGCGAAGCGCGCGCAAGAGAGCGGCGGGCGCGCCGCGATGGAGGTGTCGCTCGCGGCCCACCTCGATGCGATCAACGCGCGCCTCGATCCGCACGAGCAGCTCGACTGCCTCGTCGTCGTCAAGGAAGCCTGGACCGTCGACAACGGCTTCATCACGCCCACCTTCAAGGTCAAGCGCAACCGCATCGAGGAGGTCTACGGGCCGAGCTTCGAGCGCTGGTCGGGCGCGCACCAGCGCGTGATCTGGCAGTGAGCCGAAACACGCGCAGCGGGCCTCAGATCGCGTTCAGCGGAATCTTCAGGTAGCGCACGCCGTTGTCCTCGGGCGCTGGCCAGTGCCCGGCGCGCACATTCACCTGGATCGCCGGCAGCAGCAGCACCGGGCTGCCCAGCGTGCGGTCGCGCGCGGTGCGCATCGCGATGAAATCCGCCGCCTCGACGCTGTCGTGCAGGTGCACGTTGTCGCACCGCTGCTCGGCCACGGTGCTGACCCACACCGGCGCGCGCTGCGTGCCGGGGTAGTCGTGGCACAGGTGCAACCGGGTGTCGGGCGGCAGCGCCAGCAGGCGGCGCACCGAGCGGTACAGCGTGGCCGCGTCGCCGCCGGGAAAGTCGCAGCGCGCGCTGCCGTAGTCCGGCATGAACAGCGTGTCGCCGATGAAGACATCGAGGCCGGCATCCGAGCGCACCGCGTAGCTGATGCAGCCCGGCGTGTGGCCGGGCGTGTGCATCACCTCGACCTCGAGCGCGCCGATGTGAAAGCGCTCGCCGTCCTCGAACAGGCGGTCGAACGGCGTGCCGTCGGTCGGGATGTCGTCGGCGTGGAACAGGCGCTTGAACACCTGCTGCACGTCGCGGATGTGCGCACCGATCGCGATGCGCCCGCCGATCCGCTGCTGCAGATAGGGCGCGGCCGAGAGGTGGTCGGCGTGCGCGTGGGTCTCGAGCAGCCAGTCGACGGCCAGGCCGCGCTCGGCCAGCCACGCGATCACGGCGTCGGCGCTGGTGGTCGATGTGCGGCCGGCCTTGGGGTCGTAGTCGAGCACCGGGTCGATGATGGCGGCGCGGCCGGCCTCGGCATCGGCGACGACGTGTGTCACGGTCGAGGTCGCCGGATCGAAGAAGGAGTGGATCAGCGCATCGGGCATGGGATGGAACAATGGAGGCGTCGCCGGAGTATGGATCGTAGATCGACACCGCGGCAGCGGCTACAGTCGCATCGCGACGCTCTGGAACGTCAGATGAACCACGACCGATGAAGCACGACCGATGATCCCCACACCGCGCTCCTCCCGCCCTGCGATCAGCTGCGTCGTGCCGGCCTTCAACGAGGCATCCAACCTCGGTCTGCTGCTGAGCGGCCTGACCGAGCAGCTCGCCGCGCTGACCGACCGCTGGGAGATCCTCGTCGTCGACGACGGCAGCCGCGACGCCACGCCCGCCGTGATGACGCCGTGGCTGACGCGCCCCGGCGTGCGCTACCTGCGCCTGTCGCGCAACTTCGGCAAGGAGGCCGCGCTGACCGCCGGCATCGACCGCGCCGAGGGCGACGTGGTGCTGCTGATGGACGCCGATCTGCAGCACCCCGCGTCGCTCGTGCCGGAGATGCTCGCGGCCTGGGTTGAAGGCGCCGACATGGTCTGCGCCGCACGCGCCTCGCGCGCCGACGAGAGCTGGCCCAAGCGCATCGGCACCGCGATCTTCTACCGCCTGGTGAACCACAACGCGGCGGTGCCGATCCCGGTCGATGCCGGCGACTTCCGCCTGATGGACCGCCGCGTCGTCGACGCGCTGAAGGCGCTGCCCGAACGCAACCGCTTCATGAAGGGCCTGTACGCCTGGGTCGGTTTCCAGAACGTGATCATTCCTTACGTGCCGGCCGAGCGCCACGCCGGCACCAGCTCGTTCTCGCTGCGCAGTTTGTCGCGCCTGGCGTTCACCGGCGTCACCGCGTTCACCAACGCACCGCTGCGGCTGTGGAGCGCGGTCGGCGTGGTGATCGCGCTGTGCGCGCTCGCGTTCGGCCTGTGGATCGTGATCGAGCACTTCATGTTCGGCTCCGACGTCCCCGGCTGGGCCACGCTGGTCTGCGGCATGATGTTCTTCAGCGGCGTGCAGTTGCTGTCGATCGGCATCCTCGGCGAGTATGTCGGCCGCATCTTCGACGAGGTCAAGCAGCGGCCGGTCTACCTCATCGGCAGCGAGGCCGGCCGCGGCGCGATGGGCGACCCGCCTGCATGAGCACATTCGAGCGGACCCAGCGCGAGGACCCGTCGTCGTTCGCGGCCGACCGCGGCCTGCGCGTGCTCGCGCTGTGCGCCGACGACTTCGGCCAGAACCCCGGCATCAGCGCCGGCATCGCGCGCCTCGCGCATGTGCAGCGCCTGACGGCGATCTCGTGCATCACCAACAGCCCGCACTGGGCCGAGCAGGCGCAGCGGCTGCAAGGGTTGCCCGACACCGTCGACGTCGGTCTGCACCTCAACTTCACCGAAGGCAAGCCACTCAGCGCGCGGCTGGCCAAGCGCTGGCCGACCTTGCCCTCGCTGCCGATGCTGATCGCGCGCGCGCACCTGGGGCAGCTGCCGCAGGCCGAGATGCGCAACGAGGCCCATGCGCAGCTGCGCGCGTTCATCCACGCGCATGGCCAGCCGCCGCGCTTCGTCGACGGCCACCAGCATGTGCATCACCTGCCGGGGCTGCGCAACACCATCCTCGACATGGTCGAGCACGTGCAGCCGCTGCCCGCGCTGCGCAGCACCGCGCGCGTGCTCGGGCCGGGCTTCGCGTTCAAGCGCTGGATGATCGAGCGCACCGGCGGTCGCGCACTGGCCAAGGCGCTGAAGCAGCGCGTGCTGGCCCACAACCCGGCGCTGCTCGGTGCCTATGACTTCGCCGCCGAAGACTACGGCGCGCTGATGCGCCGCTGGCTGCAGGTGCTGCCGGCCGAGGGCGGCCTGCTGTTCTGCCACCCCGGCGTGCGCGATGCCGACGACACCACCGACGCGATCGCCGAAGCCCGTGTGCGCGAGCTCGCCTACCTGGGCAGCAACGATTTCACCGATGATCTGGCCGAGGCTGGCGTCGTGCTCGGGCGCGTCTGGCGCACCGACTGAATCGCGCTCACTTCGCGAAGGTCCACGCGCGGTTGATCGCGAAGGTCAACGCCAGTCCAAGCAGCGTCGCCAGCACCTGCGCGAGCAGGTAGTACAGCCCGAGCCGCACGCCGAGCGCGACCACCGCCATGCCCAGCAGCGCGCCGAGGAGTGCCGTGGCTTGAAAGCGCGGCCACGACGCGCTGATCGCGCCGGTGTGCGCGAAGGTGAACCAGCGGTTGCCGGCGTACGCCACCTGCGCGCCCACCACCGCGCCCACGCCCGAGCCGACGAACGCGGGCCAGTGCAGGCCCTCCACGCACAGGACCAGCACCAGGTAGTGGGCCGCGGTGGCGACCACACCGACGGCGCTGTAGCGGATGAAGTGCTTCATGCGACAGGCTTCATGCCGCGCGCGGAGGCGTGCTCAAGGGCAGCTGCGCCCGGGCACGCGCCACAGCTCGGCGCGCTTGTCGACGAAGGTTCGCGTGGCGCCGGCCAGCGTCGACACGCGAGCGGTGTCGGCCTTGGGCACGATGAACCAGACCGTGCTCGCGCCGCAGCTCAGCGCGTCGAGCTTGTCCAGCGGCTGCAGCAGCGTGCGGCCGAGCGCCGGGTCGAAGCGCGCGGCGTCGAAGACCTCCTTGCGCCAGTTGTCGCGCAGCGGCAGCTCGGGGTCGTCCCAGCGGCTCGCGATGATCACCGGGTGCGCGAGGCGGGCGTAGAACGGCACGTCGTAGTAGTACTCGTCGACCATCACGACCTTGTCGCCCGGCGCCATCTGCGCGGCCAGCGCGTGACCCAGCGCCTGGCTCGACTGCGGCGCCTTCCAGGCGGTGACGCCGACGATGGCCACGCAGGCCACCGCGGCCGCGCCCATCACCCACGGCCACCAGCGCCGCGCGCTGTTCGCCACCGCGAGCGCCAGCAGCGCGCACCACGGCGCCAGCGCCGGCAGCACGTAGCCGACCAGCTTGGAGCTCGGGATGGTGAAGAAGCCGACGATCGCGACGATCCACCACGCGTACAGCCCCACCGTGGGGTTGCGCGCGCCGACCGCGCGCTGCACCGCGGCCGGCAGCCACGCGGCCCACGGCAGCGTCAGCAGCGGCAGCGCGACCAGGAAGAACCACGCGCCGTGCATATTGTTGAAGTTGGACTGCGCGAAGCGCCGGAAATGCTGCTCGACGATGAAGTAGTCGAAGAAGTCGGCAAAGCGCAGCTGCATCGTGACGAACCACGGCGCCGCGACGACGAGGAACGCGAGCAGCCCCAGCGGGTGCAGCAGCTTCAGCAGCTGGCGCCAGCGCCCCTGCGCGAGCAGCCACGGGCCGATCACGAAGGCGGGCAGCACGATGCCGATCAGCCCCTTGGCCAGCATCGCCAGCGCGCACAGCACCCAGCCGACGATCAGCCAGCGCAGGTTCACCTCGGGCGGCTGGTCGACCGCGCGCGCAATCGCCAGCACCGCGGCCGCGATCAGGCCGCCGACCAGCATGTCGTGGTTGGCGTACTGCGCGCCGATGAAGAAGAACGGCGTGGTCGCGAGCACGCCGAGCGCGATCGCGGCGGCGCGCGGGCCGTGCCAGCGCCGCATCGCCAGCAGCAGCGCCGCGCCCATGATCCAGGCGCCGACGAACGAGCCGAAGCGGCCGGCGAAGACGTTCTCGCCGACGACGCGCATCGCGGCCACGTCGAGCCAGTAGAACAGCGGCGGCTTGTGGAAGAAGGGCAGGCCGTTGAGCACCGGCACGATGGCGTCGCCATGCAGCATCGCGCGCGCCACCTCGGCGTAACGGCCTTCGTCGGGCAGCAGCAGCGGGCGCAGGCCGAGCGTGGCCAGCAACCAGCCGGCGAGCAGGATCAGCAGCAGAACGGGAGAGCGGCGGGCGGCGGTGTCGGCCGGTGGCGTGTGGGGCATGGGCACGGATTAGATCATCCGCGCGGCGCGGCCCGAGCAGGTCAGTCGACTTTGGCGCCCGACGTCTTCACCACCTGGGCCCACTTCGCGGTCTCGGCCGCGATGAATTTCGTGAACTCGGCCGGCGTGTTGCCGCTCGGGATCGCGCCCTGCGACAGCAGCCGCTCCTTCAGCGCCGGCGACTGCAGCGCCTTCGCGGTTTCCTGCTGGATGCGGTTGACGATGTCGGCCGGCGTGCCGGCCGGCGCGAGCAGGCCGAACCACGAGCTCGCCTCGAAGCCTTTCACGCCCGCTTCGGCGATGGTCGGCAGATCGGGCACCGCCGCGCTGCGCGTGGCGCTCGTCACGGCCAGCGCCTTGAGCTTGCCGGCCTTGATCTGCGGCAGCGCCGAGGGCAGGTTGTCGAACATCAGGTCCATCGTGCCGCCGATCAGGTCGAGCAGCGCCGGGCCCGAGCCACGGTAGGGGAAATGCAGCATGAAGGTGCCGGTCATGCTCTTGAAGAGTTCGCCCGACAAGTGGATGGAGGTGCCGTTGCCGCTCGAGGCCATGTTCAGCTTGCCGGGGTTGGCCTTGGCATAGCGGATCAGGTCGGCGACGCTGTTGATGTGGTTGGCCTCGGCCTTGGCCGGGTTCATCACCAGCACGTTGGGCACGCCGGCCACGAGCGAGACGGGGGTGAAGTCGCGCACCGGATCGAACGGCATCTTCGGATACAGCGCCGCGTTGATCGCGTGCGTGCCCACCGTGCCCATCAGCAGGTTGTAGCCGTCGGGCGCCGACTTGGCGATCGCGTCGGCGCCGAGGTTGCCGCCGGCACCGGGCTTGTTGTCGACGATGAAGGTCTGACCGAAGGCCTTGCCGAGTTCGGGCGCGAGCGCGCGGGCCAGGATGTCGGTGGTGCCGCCGGCGGCGAAGGGCACGACGATGCGCACCGGCTTGGTCGGCCATGCTGCCTGCGCCCACAAGGCGCTCGGGCACAGCGCGGCGCCCGCGCTGGAAAGAATGAGGTGACGACGACGAAGGGCGGGCATGGGCTGGCTTCCAGTTGAACGGCGGTGCGTGCGTGCGCGCAGTGTCGCGCAGCGCAGCGGGTGCCGTTCAGAGGGCTTGCCCGGAGCTTGTCGTCTCGATACGAATAGAAAAAAGGGAAGCGGGACAGTGAATGTGTCGGTGCTCGCTCTCGACTCCGCCCCGACCTGCCCGCTCCCCTCAGGACGTTAGTTCCGTCCCTATAACCTGTGGATCGACCTTGCGGATGTCGACCTGTACGTTGAGCTAAAAACGTATGCGTTCGTTGCGCTCGCTTCAGCGCACGTTGCCCGGCCGCAGGAACAGCGACAGCTGTGCCGGCGCGCGGCCCGATTGCAGCACGCGCGTGAACTGGCGCGGCGCGAGCAGCTGCGCCGACGACGGCCGCTGCGGTGTGGCCGCGAGGCCGGTGGCCGCGTTGCGCGACAGCGTGCTCGGCTTGTTCATCGTGCGTCCCAGGAGGTGGCCAGCGGTCCGGTCACCGGCAGCATCACGCTCGCGGCGTGGCTCATCCAGTCGCTCAGCGCCGGCGCGCTCGGCAGCCGGCCCGAAGCCGTTTGCGTGAGGCGCAGCAGCGACGAGGCGCCACCGCGGCAGCTCGGGTTCGCGGGCCGTGCGCGCTTGGGCGCCGGGGCGGTGGTGGTGCGTGTAGAGCGGTTCAGCGGCATGGCAACGACGTCCTTTGATGTGCTCGATCCGGCGTCGCTTTTGACGATCTGTCCGGATGCTGTGCCTGCCTATGCGCAACGTCTGTGCCAAGGTGAACAGCGGGGGCAATCGGGATGCCAGGACAAAAAGTGGCGTCCTTTTGGAAGCAGCTGTGCAAAATCTTGCGCAATACGTAAGCAGATCGTTACAGCTTCGACCCGTTTGGTCAGACCAAACGGGCCGCCCTTCGCGCCGCTCAGGCAGGCGCTGCGTCGTGCGTCGTATACCCGCGGGGGATCGCACCGAGCAAGCGCTTGGTGTACTCCTGCTGGGGCGCGTCCAGGATCTGCGCGACGCTCGCCTGCTCGACGACCTCGCCGTCCTTCATCACCAGCACCTCGTCGGCCATGAAGCGCACCACGGCCAGGTCGTGGCTGATGAAGATGTAGGCCAGGCCGAGTTCGTCCTGCAGGTCCTTCAGCAGGTTCAGCACCTGGGCCTGCACCGAGACGTCGAGCGCGCTGACGGCTTCGTCGAGCACCAGCACCTCGGGGTCCAGCGTCAGGCAGCGCGCGATCGCGACGCGCTGGCGCTGGCCGCCGGAGAACTCGTGCGGGTACTTGTCCATCGCCTCTTCGGGCAGCCCGACCTTCACGAGCAGGGCCTTGGCCTTTGCCTCGCGCTCGTCGTTGTCCTTGCCGATGCCGTGGATGGTCATCGGCTCGATCAGCGTCTGGCCGACCGTGAAGCGCGGGTTCAGCGAGGCGTAGGGGTTCTGGAACACGACCTGGATGCGCTTGCGCATCGGCAGCATCTCGGTCTTGCTGAGCGCGAGCAGGTCGATGCCGTCGAAGGTGACGCGGCCGGTGACCGGCCCGCCGGTGGGCTCGTGCAGGCGCAGCAGCGCCAGGCCCATCGTCGTCTTGCCCGAGCCCGATTCGCCGACCACGCCCAGCGTGTGCCCCTGGCGCAGCTTGAAGGTGGCGCCCTTCACGGCCTTGAACTCCTTGCGGCCGAACACGCCGCTGTGCAGCCAGAAGCTCTTGGTCAGCGCGCTGGCCTCGATGATCACGCGCGCGTTCGGGTCCTTGGCCTTGAAGCGGGTGCCGGCGGCGCGGCCCGCGATGTGGTCGTCGATCACCATCAGGCGCGACTCGCGCTGATCCAGCGTCGGCCGGCAGGCCAGCAAGGCCTTGGTGTAGGCATCGTGCGGGGTCGCGAAGATGCCGGCCACGGCGCCCTGCTCGCGCACCGTGCCGTGGCGCATCACGACCACGTGGTCCGCGATCTCGCCGACCACGCCGAGGTCGTGGCTGATGAACAGCATGCTCATCTGGTGGCGCGACTTCAACCCCGCGAGCAGCTCCATGATCTGGCGCTGGATGGTCACGTCGAGCGCGGTGGTGGGTTCGTCGGCGATCAGCAGCTTGGGCTCGCAGGCCAGCGCCATCGCGATCATCACGCGCTGCTGCTGGCCGCCCGACAGCTGGTGCGGGTAGGCCGACAGGCGCCGCTTCGGTTCGGGCATGCCGACCTCCGCGAGCAGCGCCTCGGCGCGCGCCATCGCGGCGCGTGCGCTCAGGCCCAGGTGCTTCATCAGCGGCTCGCAGATCTGGTCGCCCACCGTGAACACCGGGTTCAGCGAGGTCATTGGGTCCTGGAACACGCAGGCGATCTCGCGGCCGCGCAGCTTCTGCAGCTCGGCCATCGGCGTGGCGATCATGTCGCGGCCCTGGAAGCTGATCGTGCCGCTGCGCTCGGCGTTCTCGGGCAGCAGGTTCAGGATGGACATCGCGGTCACGCTCTTGCCCGAGCCCGATTCGCCGACGAGCGCGACGGTGGTGTTCTCGGGCACGTCGAAGCTCACGCCCTTGACGGCTTCGAAGCGCTGCACGACGCCGTTGGTCTTGCCGAGGCGGAAGGCGACCCGCAGGTCTTTGATGGAGAGAAGCATGGATGGGACTCCTGCCGGGCCGCCCCAAAGGAGGCCCGCGCCCCCTCGGGGGCAGTGAACGTAGTGAGCGTGGGGGCGTCAGGTCATTCCAGCCCGCGGAGTTTCGGGTCGAGCGCGTCGCGCAAGGCGTCGGTCATCAGCGAGAACGCGGTGACGAACACCGCCATCAGGATCGTGGCCGCGGCCAGCTGCCACCAGTGGCCGAGGATCAGCTCGCTCTGGGCCTCGTTCAGCATCGTGCCCCACGAGACCTGGTCGACGCCCACGCCCAGGCCGAGGTAGGACAGGATCACTTCCGACTTGATGAAGCCCACGACGTGGATCGACAGCTGCACCAGCACCACGTGGCTCACGTTCGGCAGGATGTGCTTGAACATGCGCGATGCGGTGCCGGCGCCGATGGCCTCGGCCGAGCGCACGTAGTCGCGCACCGCGTGCTTGATGAACTCGGCGCGCACCAGCCGGTAGATGCCGGTCCAGCCGGCGAGGCCGAGGATCAGCACCACCGAGGCCACGCTGCGCGGGAACACCGCCGCGAACGCGAAGATCAGCAGGATGCTGGGCATCGCGGTGAAGACGTTGTAGACCCACTCGAGGAAGTCGCCGATCTTGCCGCCGAAGAAGCCGGCCACCGCGCCGAGCACGGTGCCGATCAGCGTCGCGACCACGGCCGCGGCCACACCGACGAGGATGGACACCTGCGCGCCCTTCACCGCCTTGGCCAGCACGTCGCGCCCGAGGCGGTCGGCGCCGAACGGCAGCGTCGTCGCCTTCACCGCTTCGGTGGTCTGGTACTTCTTCGCGGCCTCGGCCCACTCGGCGTACTTGGGCGCGAGCGGATCGATCGCCGAGATGTCGACGTTCGGCCCCGAGGGCGCCGCCACGACCACGCTCTCGACCTGCGCCGCAGCGCCGACGAAGGTCGGCGGCGCGTCGGGCACGCCGCGCTCCACCTGCCAGTCCTTCGCGACCAGGCCGAGCGCCGCACCCAGCACCATCAGCAGGAAGAGCACGACGATCACGAGCGAGGTCATGCCCACGCGGTCGGTGCGAAAGCGGTTGGCTGCCGCATTCCAGACGCCGCGGGCGCGCGCCGCGCTCGGCGTCAGTTGAGGACTCACCAGTACCGAACTCATTTGAGCACCACCCGCGGATCGACCAGCTTGTAGAGGACATCGGTGACCAGGTTCACGACCATCGTGATCATCGCGATGTAGACCGCGAAGGCCTGGATCACCGGATAGTCGCTGCGGTTCACCGCCAAGAGGATTTCGCGGCCCAGGCCCGGGATCGAGAAGAACACCTCGATCAGGAAGGCGCCGACGAAGATGCCCGGCAGGCTCACCGAGACGTTGGTCAGGATCGGGATCATCGCGTTGCGCAGCACATGCTTGAGCAGCACGGTGCGCTCGGTCATGCCCTTGGCGCGCGCGGTGCGCACGTAGTCGTGGCCGATCTCGTCGAGGAAGAAGGTGCGGTACAGCCGCGTGGTCGGCGCGAGCGAGACCGCGACCGCGAGCAGCACCGGCAGCGGCGAGTAGACGCGCAGGTTGGTCCAGACGCTGTCGCTCCAGCCCTGCACCGGGAACCAGCCGAGCTGGAACGCGAACACATACTGGCCGACGATCACGTAGACCAGGAACGAGATCGACAGCGCGATGGTGGTCAGCACCATGATGGTCCGGTCGGTCAGCGAGCCGCGCACATAGGCCACGCCGATCGCGAACGGGATCGCCAGCAGCGTCTCCAGGATCAGGATCGGCGTCATCACCGTCAGCGTGGCCGGCAGCCGCGTGGCGAAGAGGTTGCTCACCGCCTCGTTGGTGGCCCAGCTCTTGCCCCAGTTGAAGGTGACGATCTGCTTGAGGAAGATGCCGAACTGCGTCCACAGCGGCTCGTTCAGGCCGAGCTGCTGGCGGATCGCGTCGACCTGCGCGGTGGTGGCGTTCAGCCCGCCCAGCACTTCGGCGGGGTCGCCGCCGAATCCCTTGAATAACAGGAACACCAGCAGCACGACCCCGAACAGCGTCGGGACCATCTGCCACAGGCGTCGAATCAAATAGGCCGCCATCTCACTCAGCTTTCCGAGAAATTTCGCACGTTGTCGTTCCGACAAACAGTTGCGGCGCCGCTGGCTTGTGGCCCACGGCGCCGTTCGAGGACGCGAGTCTACGGGCAACCCGCGCCCGTGAACCCGTGGGCAAACCATGAAGCAAGGGCCGGGCCGAGGCACGCGCCGTGCAATAGACTGCGCGGCTTGTCCGTGCATCGGTGGCGACCCCGCCCGCAACAGGACCGCCCCTGCACCGACCGCCCACAAGGAATCGAACGATGAAGAAGTCCGCCCCGCTGCGCGCCGCCCTGGGCGCGGCCGGCCTGCTGCTGGCGCTGCACGCGGCCGTCGCGCAAGTGGCGCCGGCGTCGGCGCCCGCGGCGCAGCAGAAGGTGTTCCGCTACGCGATGCGCGTGGCCGAGACCGGCTTCGATCCGGCGCAGATCTCGGATCTGTACTCGTCGACGATGGCGAGCAACATCTTCGACGCGCTCTACGCTTACGAATTCCTGGCGCGCCCGGTGCGCATCCGGCCCAACACCGCGGTCGCGCTGCCCGAGGCCTCGGCCGACTTCAAGACCTTCACCGTGCGGCTGCGCCCCGGCATCTACTTCGCCGACGACCCGGCCTTCAACGGCAAGAAGCGCGAACTCGTCGCGGCCGACTACGTCTATTCGATCAAGCGCCACTTCGACCCGCGCTGGAAGAGCCCGCGCCTGTCGGACATGCAGAACAACCGCATCCTCGGCCTGGACGAACTGCGCGAGGCCGCGATCAAGAGCGGCAAGCCGTTCGACTACGACACCGAGGTCGAAGGCATGCGCGCGCTCGACCGCTACACGATCCAGTTCAAGCTGGCGCGGCCGAACCCGCGCTTCACCGACGAGCTGAGCGATCCGTCGGTCACCGGCGCGGTGGCGCGCGAAGTCGTCGAAGCCTATGGCGACAAGATGATGGAGCATCCGGTGGGCACCGGGCCGTTCCGGCTTGCGAGCTGGCGCCGCAGTTCGCTGATCGCGTTCGACAAGAACCCCAGTTACCGCGACGAGTTCTACAACGAGGAAGCGCCCGCCGACGACCCGGTGGCGCAGGCCGCGGTGGCGCGGCTGAAGGGCCGCAAGCTGCCGATGGTGGACCGCGTCGAGATCAGCATCATCGAGCAGCCGCAGCCGCGCTGGCTCGCGTTCATCAACCGCGAGATGGACATGATCTGGCAGGTGCCGGAGGACTTCACCAACACTGCGCTGCCCAACAACCACCTCGCGCCGAATCTGGCCAAGCTCGGCATCTACGAGGTGCGCTACCTGCGCAACGACGTGTCGATGTCGTACTTCGGCATGGAGAACCCGGTCGTCGGCGGCTACACGCCGGACAAGGTGGCGCTGCGCCGCGCGATCTCGCTGGCCGTGGATGTGCCGCGCGAGATCCGCGAGGTGCGGCGCGGCCAGGCCATCGTCGCGCAGTCCATCGTCGCGCCCGGCGTGTGGGGCTACGACCCGGCCTTCAAGAGCGAGATGGGCGAGTTCGACCGCGCCAAGGCCAAGGCGCTGCTCGATCTCTACGGCTACGTGGACCGCGACGGCGACGGCTGGCGCGACCAGCCCGACGGCTCGCCGCTGCTGATCGAGTACGCCACGCAGCCCAACGACCTCGACCGCCAGCTCATCACGCAGTGGCAGAAGAACATGGACGCGATCGGCGTGCGCATGGTCTTCAAGACCGCGGCGTGGCCCGAGAACCTGAAGGCCTCGCGCACCGGCAAGCTGATGATGTGGGGCGTGGCCTGGACCGCCGGTCCCGATGGCGAGGGCTTTCTGCTGCTCGGCTACGGGCCGGCCAAGGGCCAGGCTGGACACGCGCGCTTCGACCTGCCCGAATACAACCGCCTGTTCGACCTGCAGCGCACATTGCCCAACGGCCCCGAGCGCCAGCAGGTGATGATGCGCATGAAGGAGCTGGAGGTCGCCTACATGCCCTACAAGGCCCATGTGCACCGCATCTGGACCGACCTCGCCCAGCCCTGGGTCGTGGGTTACCACCGCAACGTTTTCCTGCACGAGTTCTGGCGCTATGTCGACATCGACCCGGCCGAACGCGCGCGGCGCATGCAATGAAGAACCTGTTGCTCTGTCTTGCCGCGGCGCTGGCGCTGCTCGGCGCGCCCGCGCGTTCTGCCGACGCACCGAAGAAGGTGCTGCGCTATGCCTTCGAGGTTGCCGAGACCAGCCTCGACCCGGCCAGGGTCAACGACCTGTATTCGCGCATCCTCACGCCGCACATCTTCGAGGGCCTGTACCACTACGACCACCTCGCGCGGCCGATCAAGGTCAAGCCGCTGACGGCCGACGGCATGCCGCAGGCGTCCGCCGATTTCCGCGTCTGGACCATCAAGGTCCGGCCCGGCATCTACTTCGCCGACGACCCGGCGTTCAAGGGCAAGAAGCGCGAGCTGGTCGCGCAGGACTACGTCTATTCGTTCAAGCGCTTCGCCGACCCGGCCGTCAAGAGCCCCGTGTGGTCCGAGCTCGAATCGGCCGGCATCATCGGCCTGGCGCCGCTGCGGCAGGCCGCGCTGGACACGCGCAAGCCCTTCGACTACGACCGCGAGATCGAAGGCCTGCGCGCGCTCGACCGCTACACGCTGCGCTTCACGCTGGCCGAATCGCGCCCGCGCTTCTATGAGCACCTGGCCTCGAGCGACCTGTTCGGTGCCGTGGCGCGCGATGCGATCGAGTTCTATGGCGAGGAATCCGAATCGCATCCGGTCGGCACCGGCCCGTTCAAGCTGGTGCAGTGGCGGCGCAGCTCCTTCCTCGCGTTCGAGCGCAACCCCGACTACCGCGAGGTGTTCTACGACGCCGAACCTGCCGCCGACGACGCCGAAGGCCAGGCGCTGCTCGCGCGCTTCAAGGGCCGGCGCCTGCCGATGATCGACCGGGTCGAGATCTCCATCATCGAAGAGGAGCAGCCGCGCTGGCTCGCGTTCGTCAACCTCGAGGCCGACCTCGAGTTCGAGATGGGCTTCCAGTTCATCCCGCAGGCCATGCCCAACGGCAAGGTCGCGCCTACGCTGGCCAAGCAGGGCATCGTGGGTTATCGCAACCTCGAGCCGACCGTGTATTGCGCCTTCTTCAACATGGAGGACCCGGTGGTCGGCGGCTATGGGCCGGCCAACGTCGCGCTGCGGCGCGCGATCGGGTTGAGCTTCGACAGCCGCACCGAGATCGCCTACGCGTTCAACGGCCAGGGCGTGCTGGCGCAGACGCCGGTGCTGCCGCACACACTCGCCTTCGATCCGGCCTACCGCAGCGAATTCAGCGAGTACGACCCGGCGCGCGCGAAGGCGCTGCTCGATCTGTACGGCTATGTGGATCGCGACGGTGACGGCTGGCGCGACATGCCCGACGGTTCGCCGCTCAAGCTCAAGATCAATGCGCAGGCCGACCAGCGCTCGCGCAAGATCGCCGAGATGATGGACCGCAACCTGCGCGCGATCGGCATCCGCAGCGAATCGGTCGTCGCGCAGTGGCCCGAGAACCTGAAGGCCGCGCGCGCCGGCAAGCTGCAGATGTGGACCGTGGGCAGTGCCGCCGACGCGCCCGATTCGATCGGCGCGCTCGCGCGCTACGACAGCCGCCAGATCGGCGGGCAGAACATGGCGCGCTTCAGGCTGCCGGCGTTCGATGCGATCTACGATCGCGTCCAGGCGCTGCCCGATGGCCCGGAACGTGCTGACCTGTTCCTGCAGGCGCAGAAGCTCGCGCTGGTCTACATGCCCTACAAGTACACGCTGAACCGGGTCTCGACCGACATGGCCCACCCCTGGCTGATCGGCTACCGGCATCCGGTGTTCTGGACCGAGTGGTGGCAGTACGTCGACATCGACACGGCCGAGCGCGATCGGCGATTGAACAAGAAGTGAGTGACGAGATGAGGCTCTTGACGAAGACGATGCGGGCGTGTCTGTGCGCCGCCGCATTGCTCGGGTTGGTTGCTGCACAGGCACAGACGCCGACACAGCCAGACGCCGCGCCGAAGAAGGTGCTTCGCTACGCGTTCGAAGTGGCCGAGACCAGCATCGACCCGGCCAAGGTCGGCGACCTGTATTCGCGCACGCTCACGCCGCACATCTTCGAGGCGCTCTACACCTACGACCACCTCGCGCGCCCCGCCAGGATCAGGCCGTTGACGGCGGCGGCCATGCCCGAGGTGTCGGCCGACTTCCGCGTCTGGACCATCAAGGTCAAGCCCGGCATCTATTTCGCCACCGACCCGGCCTTCAAGGGCCAAAAGCGCGAGCTGGTGGCGCAGGATTACGTCTACACCTTCAAGCGCTTCGCCGACCCGGCCAACAAGAGCCCTGTGTGGACCAGCATGGAGAACGACGGCATCCTCGGCCTGGCCGAGCTGCGCGCCGAGGCGCTCAAGCTGAAGCGGCCCTTCAACTACGACCACGAGATCGAGGGCCTGCGGGCGCTCGACCGCTATACGCTGCGCTTCACGATCAAGGACCCGCGGCCGCGCTACATCGAAACCTTGGCGGCCAGCGACCTGTATGGTGCGGTCGCGCGCGAGGTGATCGAGTTCTATGGCGAGCAGGCCGAGACGCATCCCGTGGGCACCGGGCCGTTCAAGCTCGCGCAGTGGCGACGCAGCTCGTTCATCGCGTTGGAACGCAACCCAGACTTCCGCGAGATGGTCTACGACGCGCAGCCGGCCGCCGACGACGTCGAAGGGCAGGCACTGCTCGCGCGGTTCAAGGGCCGGCGCCTGCCGATGATCGACCGCGTCGAGATCTCCATCATCGAGGAAGAGCAGCCGCGCTGGCTGTCGTTCGTGAACGGCGAGGCGGACCTGGCTTACCGCGTTGGCTACCAATTTGCGGGCCAGGCCATGCCCAACGGCAAGGTCGCGCCGAACCTGGCCAAGCGCGGCATCCGTGGCTACCCCATCGTTGAGTCTGCCGGCAACTATTTCTACTTCAACATGGAAGACGCGACGCTCGGCGGATACACCGCCGACAAGGTCGCGCTGCGCCGTGCGATCGGCCTGGGCATGGACGTGAAGACGCTTATCGCCTATGCCTTCGGCGGCCTGGGCACGCCAGCGCAGGGGCCGACCCTGCCCAACACGGCCGCCTACGATTCCAAATTCAAGAGCGAGTTCAGCGATTACGACCCGGCCCGCGCGAAGGCGTTGCTCGATCTGTACGGCTACACCGATCGCGACGGTGACGGCTTTCGGGAGATGCCCGACGGCTCGCCGCTGGTGCTGAAAGTCTCGACCACGCCCATCGCGCGCGACCGCAAGATCGCCGAGGTGCTGACGAGAAACATGAAGGCCATTGGCGTGCGCGTGCAGTCGCTGGTTGCGCAATGGCCCGAGAACTTGAAAGCCGCGCGGACCGGCAAGCTGCAGATGTGGGCGCTCGGCGGGCTGGCTGCCGCGCTGGATTCGAGCGGTTCGTATGCGCGCTACGACAGCCGGCAGATCGGTGGGCAGAACCTGGCGCGCATCAAGCTGCCGGCACTCGACGCCGTCTACGACCAGCTTCAGATCCTGCCCGACGGGCCCGAGCGAGCCGCGGCCTTCAAGGAGGCTGACCGCCTCGCCGTCGCCTACATGCCCTACAAGTTCACGCTGAACCGGGTGTCTCTCGACATGACGCAGCCGCAGCTCATCGGCTACCGGCGCACGCTGTTCTGGCAGGACTGGTGGCAGTTCGTCGACATCGACGACGCGCTGCGGGTCAAGCGTTGAGGCGAGGCGCAAGGTGATGATCGATCGCCGCAGCTGGACCGCCGCGATGCTGGGCGCGGCGGTGCTGCCCGCGCGCGCCGCGAACGATTCCGCGCCCAGCGGCAACATCCTGCACGTGCCGTTTCTCGTGGCCGAGACCGGCTTCGATCCGGCGCAGATCAGCGACCTGTACTCGGCCACCGTGATCGCGCACATGTTCGAGGCGATGTTCCGCTTCGACCCGCTGGCCGTGCCGGTGAAAGTGCGCCCGCTGACCGCTGCGGCGCTGCCCGAGGTGTCGGCCGACTTCCGCGTCTGGACCATCCGCCTCCAGAGCGGCATCTTCTTCGCGGACGATGCCGCGTTCAAGGGCCGGCGCCGCGAGCTGGTGGCGCAGGACTATGTCTACACGATCAAGCGCTTCTTCGATCCGGCCAACCGCAGCCCGGGCCATTCGTCGATCGCCGAGGAAGGGCTGCTCGGGCTCGACGAGTTGCGCGCCGCAGCGCTGAAGGACAAGAAGCCCTTCGACTACGACACGCCGGTCGAAGGCCTGCGCGCGCTGGACCGTTACACGCTGCAGTTCAGGCTGCGCGAATCGCGTCCGCGCTTTCTCGAAACCAACCTGTGCAATTCGGGCGGCTTCGGCGCGGTGGCGCGCGAGGTCGTGGAGTTCTACGGCGACACCGTCATGGAGCACCCGGTGGGCACCGGGCCGTACCGGCTCAAGAGTTGGCGCCGCAGCTCGCGCATCCTGCTCGAACGCAACCCCGGCTTTCGCGAGATGTTGTACGACGCCGAGCCGAACGCCGACGACGCGCAGGGCCAGGCCTGGCTCGCGCGCTTCAAGGGCCGGCGCCTGCCGTTCAACGACGGCGTGGAGATCCAGGTGCTCGAGGAGGAGCAGGCGCGCTGGCTGTCGTTCCTGAACATGCAGGTCGACTTCGTGCGCGTGCCCGGCTCGTTCGCACCGTACGCCATTCCCAACGGCGTGCTCGCGCCCAACCTGGTCAAGCGCGGCATCCAGATGCGCAAGTACGTGAACAGCGACTTCACGATGTCGTGGTTCAACATGGAGGACCCGGTCGTCGGCGGCTACACGCCGGAGAAGGTCGCGCTGCGCCGCGCGATCGAGCTCGCCTACAACACCGACCGCGAGATCCGCATCGCGCGGCGCGGCCAGGCGATCGTGGCGCAGGCGGCGATGGCGCCGGGCACCTTCGGCTACGACCCGGATCTGCGCACCGAGAACGGCGTCTACGATCCGGCGCGCGCCAAGGGCCTGCTCGACACCTACGGCTACATCGACCGCGACGGCGACGGCTGGCGCGAGTTGCCCGACGGCCGCCCGCTTGTCTTGCAGATGGCCACGCAGGCCTCGCAGATCGAGCGCCAGTTCGACGAGAACTGGCAGAAGAGCCTGGCCGCGATCGGCATCCGCATCAAGTTCAACGTGGCGCAGTGGCCCGAGAACATGAAGGCCGCACGCCTGGGCAAGCTCGCGATGTGGAGCCTGGGCTCGACCTCCACGACGCCCGATGCGCAGGGCGCGTTCAACTACATGTACGGCCCGGCCATCGGCAGCGGCAACCTCGCGCGTTTCAAGCTACCCGCGTTCGATGCGGTCTTCAAGCGCCTGTCGGTCCTGCCCGACGGGCCCGAGCGCAAGGCGCTGTTCATCGAGGCCAGCAACCTCGTCACCGCCTACATGCCCTACCGCGTGCATGCACACCGCGTCTACACCGACCTCAACCACCCGTGGCTCACGGGCTACCGCCAGAACCTGTTCCGCAACGAATGCTGGCAGTTCGTCGAGGTCGACGGCGCGATGCGCGACCGCGTGACGCGCTGATCTTGCGGCCGCGTCGCGGCCGTGTCATTCCTGTTCTCCCCGCCACCGGCTGCCGAGCGCGCCGCTTGACAGATGTTTCGCGCGTTGGTAAAAAGAACAAACGTTCTTGATTTCTAGAAATAGAAACGAACATTCAAATGGGTGTTCGAGACGAACGTTCAACGAGGTGATGCACGCCGCAGGTCGCGGTGCATGCGTCGCCCGCAGACAGGAGACAAGCCATGACCCACCTCGTCGCACCGTTCGCCGTGCCCGCCTCGCGCTGCACTTTGCTGGTCGGGGCCTTGCTCCTCGGCGCGTGCGGCGGGGGCGGCGACGCGGTCGCCCCCGCGGTCTCGACCAACGTGCCGCAGGAGACGGCCGCGACCGGCCCGACCATGACGCGGCAGGCCATCGCGGCGCCCGCGGCCGGCGTGTGGTCGGGCGTGATCCCGCTGTCGATGGTCACGCCGTCGGCGGCGGTGCTGCCCAACGGCAAGGTGCTGCTGTGGGCGTCGTCCGACCGCTTCACCGATGGCGCGCCCAGCGGCAAGACCTACACCACGCTGTTCGACCCGGCCACGCTGACGGCGGCCGAGACCCTCGTGACCAACACCGGCCACGACATGTTCTGCACCGGCACGACCAACCTGCCCGACGGCCGCATCCTGACCAACGGCGGCAAGGACAGCGCGAAGACCAGCATCTACGACCCGGTCGCCAATGCCTGGACCACCGGCCCGCTGATGACGATCCCGCGCGGCTACAACGCCAACACGCTGACGCAGGATGGTTCGGTGCTGACGCTCGGCGGTTCGTGGAGCGGCGGCCGCGGCAACAAGCACGGCGAGCGCTGGACCGCCGCCACCGGCTGGCAGCGGCTGACCGGCGTGCCGGTCGACTCGGCACTCGGCAACGACCCCGACTTCGCGTTCCGCGCCGACAACCACATGTGGCTGTTCCCCGCGCCCAACGGCAAGGTGCTGCACGCCGGTCCGGCCGCGAACATGAACTGGATCGACACGCAGGGCAATGGCGCGATCGCGCCGGCGGGCACGCGCGGCGACGATCTCTACAGCCAGAGCGGCAACGCGGTGATGTACGACATCGGCAAGGTGCTCAAGGCCGGCGGCTCGACCGCCTACGAAGGCCGCAACGCGACCAACAGCGCCTACGTGATCGACATGAACGCCGGCGTCTCGGTGCGCAAGGTCACGCCGATGGCGTACGCGCGCATCTTCAGCAACGGCGTCGTGCTGCCGAACGGCCAGGTGCTGATCGTCGGCGGCCACACCTTCGGCAAGCCGTGGGACGACAGCACCTCGGTGCTGATCCCCGAGCTGTGGGACCCAACCACCGAGACCTTCACGAAGCTCGCGCCCATCACCTCGCCGCGCAACTACCACAGCATCGCGCTGCTGCTGCCCGATGCGCGCGTGCTGTCGGCCGGCAGCGGCCTGTGCGGCACCTGTTCCACCAACCACCCCGACGCGCAGGTGCTCACGCCGCACTACCTGCTCAACGACGACGGCACGCCCGCCACGCGCCCGGTGATCAACACCGCGCCGGCGACCGCGACCCACGGCACCAGCATCGGCGTGAGCACCAACGCGCCGGTGACGGCCTTCTCGCTCGTGCGCGTCGGCTCGACCACGCACACCGTCAACAACGACCAGCGCCGCATCCCGCTGCAGTTCACGACCACCGGCAGCAACGCGTATTCACTGAGGATCCCGAGCAATCCGGGCGTGGTCGTGCCGGGCTACTACATGCTGTTCGCGCTCAACGCGGCCGGCACGCCGTCGGTCTCGAAGATGGTGCGCATCAGTGGCGATGCCGCACCCAAGCTCGTCAACCCGGGCTCGCAGAGCAGCGTGTCCGGCGCGTCGGTCGCGCTCAATCTCGCCGCGACGACGCCGACCGGCACGCTCACCTGGGCCGCCACCGGCCTGCCGCCCGGCCTGAATCTGAACACCGCCACCGGCGCGATCACCGGCACGCCGGGGGCGGTCGGCCAGTACGTCGTCACCGTCTCGGCGACCAACGATGTCGCGACCAGCTCGACCCAGCTCGCCTGGAGCATCGGCGCGCCGCTCGGCGCCACGGTGCAGTACGTGATGCTCGAAGCTGTGTCCGAGACCGCGGGCAACGCGTGGACTTCGATGGCCGAGTTCAATCTGCTCGACCGCGCCGGTGCGCTGATCAGCCGCAGCGGCTGGAACGTGCAGGTCGACAGCCAGGAAGCGGCCACTGGCCAGAACTCGGCCGCCGCCGCGATCGACGGCGACGCTGCGACCTTCTGGCACACGCAGTACACCGGCGGCAACGCGCCGCTGCCGCACCGCTTCATTGTGAACCTCGGCGCCACGCGCGGCATCGGCGGCTTCAAGTACCTGCCGCGGCCGGCGGCCGGTGGCCTCAACGGCACGATCGCGGCCTACAACTTCTACATCGGCAACGACGGCGTCAACTGGACGCTGGTCAAGAGCGGCAACTTCAACGACTTCGCCGACCGCAGCGCCGAGAAGACGATCAGCGTCGACCGCCTGCCGTCGATCGCGCCCATCGTGAACCGCAACAACCTGGTGAACGACGCCGTGTCGTTCAGCGTCAGTGCCGGCGATCCCGACGGCGACACGCTCGCCTACTCGGCCACCGGCCTGCCCACCGGCACGAGCATCAACGCGGCCAGCGGGCTGGTCTCGGGCTCGACCACCGCCACCGGCACCTTCGCGGTGACGGTGCAGGTGAACGACGGTCACGGCGGCAGCGCGAGCACCGCGTTCAGCTGGAACGTCAGCGCCGCGCCCTTCACGATCAACCCGGTCGCCGCGGCGCCGGTGCTCTCGGGCGGCTCGGCCGGCTACAGCGTCGCGTCCAACGGCGGCAGCGGCACGCGCTACCGCTGGACCTTCGGCGACGGCACCGCGCAGACCGCGTACTCGACCGCGACCACGATCGCGCACACCTACGCCGCGCCCGGCCTGTACACCGTGACGGTCGAAGCCATCGACGCCTTCAACGCGGTCACCACGCGCACCTTCACGCAGGCCATCTACGCCGCGCCCACCGCGACCAAGCCGGCGAGTTCGTCGACGCTCGCGGTCGAGCCCGGCAGCCCGCCGCGCGTCTGGCTGGTGAACCAGGACAACGACAGCGTCAGCGTGTTCAACGGCAGCACGCAGGCCAGGCTCGCCGAGATCGCGGTGGGCTCGCGGCCGCGCAGCGTCGCGCTCGCCCCCGACGGCCGCCTGTGGGTCGTCAACAAGGGCAGCGCCAGCATCAGCGTCGTGAGCCCGAGCACGCTCGCGGTGGTGCAGACGATCGCGCTGCCGCGCGCGTCGCAACCCTTCGGCCTGGCGTTCGCGCCCGATGGCAGCGCGGCCTTCGTCGCACTCGAGGGCAGCGGCCAGCTGCTGAAGCTGAACCCGAGCAGCGGCGCCACGCTGGGCAGCGTGAACGTCGGCGCGAACCCTCGGCATCTGTCGATCGCCGCGGCGAGCAACCGCGTGTTCGTCTCGCGCTTCGTGTCGCCGGCGCTGCCGGGCGAAGGCACGGCCAGCGTGCAGACGCAGGTCGCGGGCGTGAACAAGGGCGGCGAGGTGGTCGTGGTCACGCCGGCGATGGCGATCGAGCGCACCATCGTGCTCCAGCACAGCAACAAGCCCGACAGCCTGCTGCAAGGCCGCGGCATTCCGAACTACCTGGCCGCCGCGGTGATCTCGCCCGATGGCAAGAGCGCCTGGGTGCCTTCCAAGCAGGACAACATCCTGCGCGGCACGCTGCGCGACGGCAACAACCTGGATTTTCAGAACACCGTGCGCGCGATCAGCTCGCGCATCGACCTCACGTCGTTCGCCGAAGACTATCCGGCCCGCATCGACCACGACAACTCCGGTCTGGGCAGCGGCGCGGCGTTCCACCCGAGCGGCGCCTACCTGTTCGTCGCGCTGCAGACGAGCCGCCAGGTCGCGGTGGTCGACCCGGTCAGCAAGGCCGAGATCCTGCGCTTCTCCGCGGGCCGCGCGCCCGATGCGCTCGCGGTCTCGGCCGACGGCCTGAAGCTCTACGTCAACAACTTCATGGACCGCACGCTGGGCGTGTTCGACCTGACGCGGCTGGTCGCGTTCGGCGAACTCAGCGTGCCGCCGATCGCGAACGCCGCAGCGATCGCGACCGAGAAGCTCGCCGCCAACGTGCTGACCGGCAAGCGCCTGTTCTACGACGCGGCCGACACGCGGCTCGCGCGCGATGCCTACATCAGCTGCGCGTCGTGCCATGCCGACGGCGGCCACGACGGCCGCACCTGGGACTTCACCGGCCTCGGCGAAGGCCTGCGCAACACCATCACGCTGCGCGGCCGCGCCGGCGCGCAGGGCAACAAGCACTGGACCGGCAACTTCGACGAGATCCAGGACTTCGAAGGCCAGATCCGCACGCTCGCGCTCGGCACCGGGCTGATGACCGATGCGCAGTTCAACACCGGCACGCGATCGCAGCCGCTGGGCGACCGCAAGAGCGGGCTGAGCGTGGACCTTGATGCGCTCGCGGCCTATGTGAGCTCGCTGAACGCGAGCGATGCCAGCCCGCTGCGCAATGCCGACGGCACGCTCACCGCCAGCGCACTCGCCGGGCAGGCCATCTTCCGCGGTGCGGGCGGCTGCCTGGGCTGCCACGGCGGCACCGATGCGAGCGACAGCGCCGGCGGCGTGCTGCGCGATGTCGGCACCATCAAGCCCGCGTCGGGCAAGCGCCTGGGCGCCACGCTGACGGGGCTGGACACGCCGTCGCTGAAGAGCGTGTGGGCGACCGGCCCCTACCTGCACGACGGTTCCGCCGCCACGCTGCTGGATGTGTTGACCACCGCCAACGTGGCCGGCCGGCACGGCGCGGCGAGCACACTGAGCGCGGCGCAGCGCACGCAGCTGGTCGACTACCTGCTGCAGCTCGACGACAGCGTCGATGCGCTGGCGCCGGTCGCGATCGGCAGCCTGTCGGTGAAGGACACCGCGAACGCGGTCGACTGGTCGGTGCAGGCCGGCTTCCAGTCGGGTGCGGTGCAGTTCGGCGACCGCACGTTCACGGTCACCGGCATCCCGGCAGCGCTCGCGGGCGGATCGTGGCTGCGCGCCGCGAACGACTCCAAGACCTATGCCGGCGATCCGCTCGTGACCTTCAGCTTGAGCCAGCCGGCCGATGTGTATGTCAGCGTCGACGACCGGCTCGGTGGAGCGTTCGCATGGATGGGCGGCTGGTCCAACACCGGCTTGAAGATGACGACCAGTGAAGGCGGCACCGCGCGCAGCTTCACGGTCTACACCAAGAGCTTCGCGGCCGGTACCGTCAGCCTGGGAGCGACCAACTCGGGCGCGGTGAGCCAGTACAGCGTCGTCGTGAAGTGACGGGCCGCGGCGCGGTTCGCACGACGAGTTGCATGATGAATGCACGATGAATCGCGCGATGGATCGTGCGCGAAGGAATGCGCCGGTGTCGACGGCAGCGCTGCTCGCCGCGCTGTCGTGCGGCACGGCACCGGCCTTCGCAGCGGGCACCGCGGACATCGCGCGCGGGCAAGCGCTTTTCAATGGCGCCGCACCGCTGCGCGGCACGATCCACGGCCATCAAAGCGCCTTGCCTGCGCACGCCGCGCGCTGCGTCAACTGCCATGCACCGGGCAGCAGCAGCGCGAACGTGCCGCCCGGGTCGGCCGCACCGGCCAACACGTCGTTCGCACCGCTGCTCACCGCGGCCTACCTGACCGGGCCGGTGGCGCGCCGCGGCGGCCCGCCGTCGCGCTATGACGAGGCGGCGTTCTGCCGCGCGCTGCGCACCGGCATCGATCCGGCCTATGTGATCGTCTCGCGCAGCATGCCGCGCTACGCGTTGTCCGACGCCGACTGCGGCGCGCTGTGGCAGCACCTCACGGCGTCGCGCCCATGAAACGCGTGAACGCGCGCCACGAGCATCAGGTGACGCGTCGCCGCTTGCTCCAGGCCGCGGCCTCGTTCGCGGTGCTGCCGTGCGCGCTGCGCGCCGCGCGCGCGCATGGCAGCTTCGGACCCGCCGAGCCTGCGCTCGCTGCGCCGGCGATGCAGCTTCAGGCCCCGCAAGGGTCGCGCGTCGACCTCGGCGCGCGGCTGCGCGGCCGCGTCACCGCCGTGCAGCTGATGTTCACCGGCTGCAGTGCCACCTGTCCGATCCAGGGCGCGTTGTTCGCCGACGCGCAGCAGCGGCTCGCGCACGCCGACGCGCGCCTGCAGCTGCTGTCGATCTCGATCGATCCGCTCGGGGACGACCTGAACGCGCTGCGCATGTGGCTCGGCAAGTTCGGCGCCGAGTCGGCGCGCTGGAACGCGCTGCTGCCACGCATCCAGGATGTGGATCGCCTGCTCGACTTCCTGCGCGGCCGCGCCGCCGGTGTCGATCGCCACACCGCGCAGGCCTTCGTCTTCGACCGCCAGGCGCGGCTCGTCTACCGCACTGAAGACATGCCGGAGCCGGCCGAGCTGGTCGGGCTGATGCAGCGCATCGCTGCGCGCTGAGTCGCCTCGCGGCGCAAGCGGTCGGCTCGGCGGCCCGCAAAAAAAAGCCGGCGCATCGCGCCGGCTTTCGCATCTGCGGCCTCCCGCTATTTCACGATCACCGTGTACATGCCCACGCCGCCGTTGTTCAGCGGCCCCAGGCCCACTATGCCGGCAGGGAACTGCTTCTGGAACAGCGTGAAGGTCTTGGCTGGCGACTCGTTGTTGACCAGCGTCTGCCCGGTGTTGGTCCAGCCGCTCATCCATGCAGGCGCGGTCGTGCGGGTGTCGATGGCCACGTAGACGTTCGCGGTCTGGTTGATGCTGAAGGTCGCGACCGGATCGGCGGTGAAGCTGCGCGAGAGGTTGGCGGTGCGTATCCACGCCGAGCCCAGCATCGGCGTGGAGATGCCCGACAGCGTGTACGCGCGGTCGCCGTACTGCACGGCGCCGAGCTGCAGGTTGCCCATCACCGCCCAGCCCGCGGCGTTCGCGGTGTCGCGCACCTGCAGGCCGCTGACGACCAGCCCGGCCGGCGCATCGACACTGTCGTCGATCTGGTACAGGTAGGCGACCAGGTCATTGAGTTGCGCGACCGACAGGCCCGCCGTCGTGCCGTGCTTGCCCGCGGTGTTGGCGGTCGTCAGCACGTCCATCAAGGTGGTGGCGGAACCGTCGTGCAGGTACGGCCCGGTGTCCCAGATGCCGCGCAGCGTCGGCGTGTCCAGCCCGGTGAGCGTGGCGCCCAGGCGCTTGCCCGACGACGGCTTGAGGGTGCCGACGTCGAACAGTTGCCCACCGCTGCTGTTGGTGAAGTCGGCACCGGTGTGGCAGGCGCTGCAGCCGGCACTGCCGCGGAACAGCGCCTGGCCTGACACACCGGCCGCCGTCAGCGTGCCGTCGGCGTTGCGGTAGGGGCTGGGGCCGATCGCGCTCAGCGAGGTCACGTAGGCGGCCAGCGCATCCAGTTCGGGACTCACGCCGGCCTTGGGGTTGCCCAGCGGCTGGCTGCGCGTGCCGGTGTTGAACTGCGCGTCGGTCATGAAGCCGGTGCCGCTGAAGGCGTTGCGGATGTCGTTCTCGAAATCCTGGATCTCGTCGAAGTTGCCGGTCCAGTGCACGCGGCCCTGGCCGGTGCCGCGCTTGCCATTGAGCACGGTCGTCTTGCGCAGGCCCTCGCCGCGGTCGGTGAAGTCCATCACGCGCCCGTCGTGCCCGCCGTCCTGGTGGCAGCTCGCGCACGAGATGTACTTGTCGCGGTTCATGCGCCGGTCGTCGGCGTTGTAGAAGATCTGCTTGCCCAGCAGCACCTGCGCCGACAGCGGCTCGTTGGCCGAGGCGTTCACGGTGGCGAGCTGCACCGCGGTGTTGGTGGTCGACTCGAGGATGCCGGTCACGTCGTAGACGCTCACCGACCGCGACATGAAGCTCTGCACATACAGCCGCCCGTTCGGCGTGATCAGCATGCCGCGCGGCGCGCGCCCCACGTTCACCAGGCCGCTGCTGCGCTGGCGCGTGTACGCATCGATCACCTCGATCTGGTTCGTGCCCTGGGTCGAGACGAAGGCGTAGTCGCCGCGCGGCGTGAACAGCACGAGGTTGGCGAGGTCGCGGTCGTTCAGGTCGATGCGGTCGGCGAGCACCTCGGCGTTCGACTCGAGGCTGATCTGCGAGACGATGGTGCGCACCGTGCTCTCGAAGGTCAACGCCTGGCCGTCGCGGAACGAGCCGCGCAGCGTGTTGTCCTTCTTGGACGGGACCCACGCGCGCTTGCCGTCGGGCTGGATCGCGATCGACGTGATGAAGTTCGGCACGCCGCGGCCGCTGGACTCGGTGTCCGGGCCCGGGTCGGTGGCGAGCGAGAAGGTGCGCGAGAGCACGAAGGCGCTCGGGTTCAGCTCCAGCACCTCGCCGTGGTCGGAGGGCGAGATGTAGCGCGTGACGAACAGGCGCGACGAATCGCCGTGGATCGCCATGCCGCGCGGCGTTCGCGCGACCGCCACCGAGCCCTGCAACGCGCCAGTGCCGGGGTTCAGGTTGAGCACGCGGTCGGTGCCCTGCAGCGACACGTAGGCGGCGGTGCCGAGCGGGCTGAACAGCACGCCGAACGGCCGCGAGCCGCGGCCGAGGTTGAGCGTGGCCACCTGGGCGCCGCTGCTCGGGTCGAGGATGCTGATCGTGCCGGAGCCGAAGTTCGTGACCCACAGGCGCCCGTCCGGCGCCTGCGCGATGGTCTGCGGGTTCAGGCCCACCGGCACCTCCAGCGCCACCGTGTTGTTGGCGGTGTTGATCGCGCTGACCGTGTTGGCATCGGAGTTGACGACCCAGATGCGGCTGCGGCCGGCGTCGTGCGCGATCGTGCTGGTCGCGCGCGGCGCGGTGGCCGTCGGCGTGGTGTAGATCGTCTGGTTGGCCGAACAGGTGCTGGTCTGCGTGCCGCTCTTGACCGTCAGGATCACCGGGTAGTGGCGCGGCGCGGTGTAGGTGTGGGTCGCGCTCGCGCTGGTCGAGAACGCGGTGCTGCTGCCGTCGCCGAAGGCCCATGAATACTGCAGCGAGGTGCCGCTCGCGGTGGCCGGGCTGAACGACGAACTCGTGCCCACCGTCGCGGCCGCGCGTGCCGCCAGCGTGCAGCTCGCGCCGGTGCTGCCGGCCGTCGTGAAGCTGGCGGTGAACGCGGCGACGCCGGTGCCCACGTCGTCCTTCATGCCGCCGGCCGGCACCACGATCTCGTAGTTGGTGCCGGGTGCGAGCGGCACGTCGGGTGAGAAGTTGAGCACGCCCGACTGCCCGCTGTACGAGCCCGCGATGGCGCTGCCGCCCACCGGCCGCACGATGAAGGTGGTGTTCGACACCGTGCGCAGATCGATGTGCACGGTTGTCGTCAGGCCGATGCGGCTGGTGGTTGCGACGCTGGTCGCCGCGGCCTTCGGCGAGACCATGTTCACCGCCGGCGTGAGCGACATCGGCGCGGTCTGGTGCGGCACGATCGCGCTGCCCGAGCCGTGGTCGTTGCCGATGAAGACGAGGTTGCCGATCGCGGTGCCGAAGTCTTCGTCGCGGCCCGAGATGCCCGAGGAGCCGCTGCCGGCGATGGCGCCGCTGCTCAGGTCGAACTTGGTGTAGTTGTTCGAGAAGCCGGAGTGCGCGAAGCCGCCCTGCACCGACGCATAGCCGCCCTTGCCGCCGGTGTCGGGCGAGGTCACGGTCGGCGTGAACACCGCCGGGTTGGCGATGTTGTAGACGTGCAGCTTGTTGTCGGTGCCGGCCGCGACGATGCGGTCGCCGTTGACGATGCCGCTGTACTGGCCGGGTGTGGTCGAGGTCGCGCCGATCAGCCGCGGGTTGACCGGGTCGCTGATGTCCAGCGTGGCCAGCCCCGCGCCGTCGGTGCTGATGACCACCAGCAGGTTGCCCACCGCGAAGGTCGGCCCGATGCGAAAGCCGCCCCAGGTGCTGGTCGGGATGGTCTTCACGTACACCGGGTTGCGCGGGTCGGCCGCGTTGACGATCAACAGGCCGTTGCCCGAGCCGCCCACGTACACGTAGGGCGCCTGCCAGAAGGCCCACCAGGCGCCGAGCGCGTAGTCGGACTCCTGGATGCCGGGCAGCACCATCGATTTCAACAGCGCCGGCGCGAGCGGGTTCGTGAAGTCCCAGAACTGGATGCCGTTGATCGCCTGCATCACCGCATAGCGGCCGCCGTTCGAGAAGCCGTAGCCGTGCGGTTCGCGCAGTTCGTTGACGTCGACCTGGCTGACCTTGCGCGGCGCGCGGGGGTTCGAGATGTCGTAGAACGAGATGCCGCCGCCGGCCGCGCCCGAGTCCTTGCCGAAAGGCACGAACAGGTAGCCGTCGACCATCTGCACCGTGCCCTCGCCGCGCGCGCTGCCGCCGGCCACCGCGCTGTGCACGATCGAGAGCGGCTTGAACACCTCGCTGCTGCTGTAGCTCAGGTTGGGCAGCCCGGGGCCGGCGGCCAGCGCGGGCAGGGCGGCCAGCGACAGCGCGGCAACGGACGACAGTGCCGCAAGCGACGCACGGTTCCAGACTCGGGTCATGGTTTGTCTCCAGACGATGCGGCGCCCGGTGGGCCGGAGCTGCCGTGGAACAGAATAGAATGAATGTTCTATTTACTGATCCGTGTGAATATTCGTTCTTATAGAAGACGGCGTGCGGCGTGTCAACGCTGTTTCCACGCGGGTGGCGCGCGTGCCGCCGTCGCGCGAGGCTTTTTGCCTGTTCGCCGACTGCGCCTCTTGCGCTGCGCTTACTGCGTCGCGGTGAGCCCGCCGTCGAGGTAGAGCGTCTGCCCGGTCACGAAGCCCGCGCCGGGCCCGCAGAAGAACACCGCGGCACCGGCGATGTCGGCCGGCTCGGCGACGCGCCCGAGCGGAATGCGCTGCAGGATGTGCGCGCGCGTGTCTGGGTTGGCGAGCCAGTGCGCACCCATCTCGCCGCGCACCACGGTGGGCGCGATGCCGTTGACCGTGATGCCGTGCGCCGAGAGCTCGACCGCGTGCTGCTTGATCAGCATCACCAGCGCGCCCTTGGTTGCGCAGTACGCCGAGTAGCCGCGGTCGCGCATGCCCAACTGCGCGCGCACCGACAGCACATGCACCTGCCGACCCGGCACGCGCCCGGCCGCCACGCCGGCCACCTGGTGCCTGGCGACGGCCTGCGACAGAAACATCGCGGCCTTGAGATTCACCTGCACGACCTCGTCGAACGCGTCTTCGGTGACCTCGGCGAGGCGCTCCTCGCGCTGGATGCCGATGCAGTTGACGAGCAGGTCGAGCGCACCGAAATGCGCGGCGACCTCGTCGACCGACGCGCGGATGCTCGCGGTCGAATGCGCGTCCATCACCAGACCCAGCGCCTCGAAGCCGGCGTCGCGCAGACGCGAGGCCAGCGCCTCGGCCTTGGCCGCGCTGCGGCCCGAGACCGCCACGCGCGCGCCGGCCGCGGCCAGCGCCCAGGCGATCGCTTCGCCGATGCCGCCGTAGCCGCCGGGCACGTAGGCCACGCGGTCGTGCAGGCCGAACAGATCGCCGAGGTCGCTGCGCATGCGTTCAATCCATCAAGAGGCCACCGTTGAGGTCCAGCACCTCGCCGGTGATGAAGCCCGACAGCGGCGAGGCCAGGAAGCGTACCGCGTGCGCGAATTCCTCGGGCTCGCAGAAACGGCCGACCGGGATCTGCGCGATCAGCGCCTGGCGCTGCGCCTCGCTCAGTTGCTCGGTGACCATGGGCGTGCGCACATAGGCCGGTGCGATCGCGTTGGCGGTCACGCCGAAGGGCGCGAGCTCGCGCGCGAGCGAGAAGGTCAGCGCGCTCATCGCGCCCTTGGAGACCGAGTACGCGGTGCCGGCCGTGAGCCCGCCGGTCTTCGCGGCCAGCGAGCTGGTGTTGATGATGCGGCCCCAGCGCGCGGCCTTCATCGCCGGCACGACGCACTGCGCCCAGAACAGCGCGCCGTCGAGGTTGGCCGCCATCACGCGGCGCCATTCGGCGACGTCGGTCGCCTCGACCTTGTTGTTCGACAGGATGCCGGCGTTGTTGACGAGCAGCTCGACCGCGCCGAAGCGCTGCAGCACGCGCTCGTGCGCATCGTGCACCGCCTCGGGGTCGCCGATGTCGCAGCTCAGCGCGAACACCGCGTCGCCGTGTTCGAGCGCGAGCGAGTCCATCGAGGCCGGGTTCAGATCGACCATCGCGACGCGGCAGCCCTCGGCGTGCAGCCCCTGCACGACCGCGCGCCCCATCGTGCCGCCCGCGCCGGTGACCAGCGCGACCTTGCCTTCGAGGCGGGGGAATGTGGTGATGTCGTTCATGTCTCGAGCACGCTCTTCTTCCCGAACAGTCCGCGCGAGCGGAAGGTGACGACGGCGATGAACAGGAAGTACATCGACATCAGCGACCACTCCGACGCATACGCGCCGGTGAGGCCCACGACCAGCCCGACCATCAGCCCGGCGATCACCGCGCCCCACAGCGAGCCGACGCCGCCGAGCACGATGATCAGGAACGCCGGCACGACCGCGTCGACGCCCACCTGCGGCCGGATGCCCCAGATCGGCGCCATCACGACGCCGGCGATCGCCGCGAGCGCGACGCCGAGCGCGAACACCGCCGAGCGCAGCCGCGACAGGTTGATGCCGAGCGCGCGCACCATCTCGCTGTCGTGCGCGCCGGCCTTGATGATCGCGCCGTAGGGCGTGCGTTCGAGGAACAGCCACAGCGCGCCGATCGCAACGATCGCGAACACGCTCGCGAACACGCGGTACTTCGAGTAGATCAGGTCGCCGATCATGAACGCGCCCGAGATCGCCGGCGGCAACGCGAGCTGCTGTTCGTTCGAACCCCAGGTCAGGCGGATCAGCTCCTCGATCACCAGCGCCGCGCCAAAGGTCAGCAGCAGGCCGTACAGCGGATCGCGCCCGTAGGTGCGGCGCAGGCACAGCTCGAGCAGCAGCCCGAACACGCCGACCACCAGCGGCGCGACGAACAGCGCGATCGCGTAGCGCGTGCCGATCGGCAACCCGAGGTAGGCCGCCTGCAGCTCGGGGAACCAGCCGAGCTTGGGCGCGACGAAGAACAGCGCCACGTACATGCCGAGCGCGAACAGCGAGCCGTGCGCGAGGTTGATGGTTTCCATCACGCCGACGATCAGCATGAAGCCGAGCGCGATCAGCGCGAACAGCAGCCCGAGCGAGATGCCGTTGGCCAGGTGGGGGATCAATGACAGCAGCGCATCCATGGGTCGTCTTGTTGGAAATTGTTGAAGGTCAAGGCTCAAAGACGGGCGTTGCCGCCAGCGACTCGAGCTTGCACAGCGGCGCGCTCGCGGCGTCCTGCACCTCTTCGGGCCGCAGCCGGCCGAGGATGCGGAAAAGGTCGTCGGGCTGGCTCGGAAACGAGTTGTAGGCCGCGATGTAGATGGTCTGCTGCAGCTGGTGCGTCAGCGGGTTCATGAACGCGTCGTGGTGCTGCAGCCGGTCGGCCGCGGGCACGCGCAGGCGTTCGAGTTCATTGATCAGCTTCAGGTTGTTCGTGGTGCCGGTGCGCTCGATCGCGCGCAGCAGCTCGCGCGTGGCCATATAGCCGTTGTAGAACACGTTGCCAGGCGTCTTGATGCGGTAGTCGGGGTTGGCGCGGCGGTAGCGCTCGACGAACTCGGGCACGCCGGCCAGCGGCAGGCCCCAGTACCAGGTCGTGCCGAAGATGCCGAACAGCTGCTCGCGGCCCATGCCGTACACATCGGGCCAGTCCTGCTGGTTGTTGATCCATCCGACCGCACGGTCGAGGCCGCCGGCGCGCACCTGCGTGCGCAGCGCCTTCAGGTCGTCGCCGCCCACAGCGGTCGCGACCACGCCGGGGTTGAGCTTGCGGATGCGGTCGAGCTGCGGCTGGAAGTCGCGCGCGTTCTGCGGCACGATCAGTTCCTCGACGATGCGCCCGCCGCTGCCCTCGACGATCGCGCGTATGCCTTTCGCGGTGTTGCGGCCCCACAGGTAGTCGCTCGTGATCAGCACCCAGTCGCGGCCGAAGCCGGTCATCGCGCCCTTCACGACCGAGATCGAGAAGTTGGTGCCATTGCCGTCCCAGACGAACTTGGTGCGGTGGCAGTCCTGGCCGGCTTCGCTCGGCGAGCTGGAGTTGCTGTTGAAGTAGATGCAGCCGTATTTCTGCGCCACCTTCGACATCGCGCTCGCCACGCCCGAGTGCACGCCGCCGATCAGGAAGCTCACTTCCTGCTGCGCGATCATGCGTTCGGCCACGGCCGCGCCGGTCTCGGCCTTGCCGCCGGTGTCGGCGTGCACATGCATCACGCGCCGGCCGAGCACGCCGCCGCGCTCGTTGGCTTCGGCGATCGCCATCAGCATGCCGCGTTGCTCGTCCTGGCCGCTCGCGGCGTACTGGCCGGTGTCGTCGGTGGCCAGGCCGATCAGCAGCGGCTTCTTCGCGCGCGCCTGGGCCCATGCGCGGTGCGTGGCCCACGGGCCGGCGAAGCCTGCGGCCGCCGCGGCCGTGCCGAACGCACGCAGCAGGCGCCGACGCGTGCGCTGCGCCGGGCCGGGCTCGATGGGCTGCATCGGGGCGGTCGCGCTACTGCTGGTAGCTCGGCGTCGCGTCGTACGACTCGAGCTTGCAGGCCTTCACCGCGTCGGCGTCGACCGTGTCCTTCGGTTCGGCCGCGGCGAGGATCTTGAAGATGTCGTCCTTCTCGGCCGGCGCGTCGTTGTAGCTCGCCATGTAGATGGTCTGCTGGCACTGGTGCGTGAGCGGGTCCATCCAGGCGTCATAGGTCTGCAGCCGGTCGCGCGCGCTCATCTTGCGGCCTTCGAGCTTCTTGATGACCGCGAGGTTGTTGGTGGTGCCGGCCTCTTCCACGCAGCGCAGCAGCTCGCGCGTCGACATGTAGCTGTTGTGATAGACATTGCCCGGCACCTTGATCGCCATGCCGGGGAACTGCTTCTGGTAGGCCGCCACGAACTCCTTCACGCCGGGCAGGTCCAGGCGGTAGTACCAGGTCGTGCCGAACACGCCGAAGATGGTCTCCGGCCCGAGGCCGTACACGTCCGGCCAGTCCTGCTGGTTGTTGACCCACGCCATCGACTTCTGCAGGTTCAGCTGCACGACCTGCTGGCGCAGCGACTTGATGTCGTCGCCGCCCACCGCGGTGGCCACCACGTTGGGCTTGAGCTGCTGCAGCTTGAGCAGGTAGGAGGAGAAGTCGCGCGTGTTCTGCGGCACCAGCAGTTCCTCGACGATCTTGCCGCCATTGGCCTCGACGATCGCGCGCGTCGCCTTCGAGGTGTTGTGGCCCCACACGTAGTCGTTGGTCAGCAGCACCCAGTTCTTGCCGTTGACCTTGATCGCGTTCTTGACGATGGCGTGCGCGAAGTTCGTGCCGTTGCCGTCCCAGACGAACTTGGTGCGGTGGCAATCCTTGCCGGCCTCGGTGGGCGAACTCGAATTGGTGTTCATGAAGATGCAGCCGTACTTCTGCGCGACCTGCGAGATCGCGTTGGCCACGCCCGAGTGCAGCGCGCCGACCAGGAACGCGACCTCGTTGCGCGTGATCATGCGTTCGGCCACGCGCGAGCCGGTGGCCGGCGCGGTCTCGGTGTCCATGTGGATGGCCTCGATGTGCCGCCCGAGCACGCCGCCCTTGTCGTTGAACTCCTTGATTGCCATCATCGCGCCCAGCCGCTCCTCGCCGCCGCTGGCCGCGTACTGGCCCGAGGCGTCCATCGTCAGGCCGATCACGAGCGGCTTGGTGCTCGCGCTCTGCGCCCACACGCGGTTGTGCGCCCACGGGCCGAAGAAGGTGGAGGCGCCGGCGAGTGCCGCGCCCGAGGCCTTCAGCAGCGTGCGCCGCGCGGGGAGAATGAGCTCGCTGGCCGGTGCGGCCGCGGTCGTGTTGTTGTCGTCGGTCATGTTCTTTGTCTCCTGGAGGGATGGTTGTTGCTTGTCAGCGGGGCACGATCTGCACGTCGTTGAGCCGCTCCTGCGCCTTGAACAGCGAGGCGATGAACTGGTCGCCCAGACCGAGGTTCGCGGCCTGCACGAAACTCTGGTGCGTGGCCTCGGCGATAAAGCTCGACGTCGGCAGCATCTCGGTCAGGTGGGTGTAGTAGCGCAGGTCCTTCTGCGCATTGCCGATCGCGAACTTGAGCCCGGCCAGGTCGCCCTGCAGCGTGCGGCCCAGCATCATCTGGAAGATGCCGGAGTTCACGCCGCCGGCCGAGACCACGTCGAACAGTTTCTGCAGCGACAGCCCGCTCTTGGCCGCGGTCGCGACCGCTTCGGCGATGGCCGCGGCGGTGGTCATCGCGAGCATGTTGTTGATCAGCTTGAGCACGATGCCGTGCCCCGGCGGGCCGACGTGGAAGATGTTCTCGCAGAAGGCCGCGAGCACCGGCCGCACGCGCTCGAAATCGGCCGCCTCGGCGCCGACCATGGTGTTGAGCCGGCCTTCTTCTGCTTCCTTGGGTGTGCGCGCCAGCGGCGCGTCGATGCAGGTCACGCCGCGCGCGGCGAAGTCGTTGCGGATGCGCGCGCTCGAGGCCGGCTCGGCGGTCGAGGTGTCGATCACGACCAGCCCCTTGCCCGACGCGGCGAGCAGGCCGTCGGCACCGTAGACGATGTCCTCGACCTGCGGCGAGCCGGTCACGCAGATGATGACCACGTCGGCGCCGCGCACGAGCTCGGCGCGGCTTGCGACCTCGGTCGCGCCGGCGTCGAGCAGGTCCTGCAGGTTGGCGCGGTTGCGGTGCGCGACGAAGCGCAGCGCGAAGCCCTTGGCCAGCAGGTTCCTGGCCATGCCGTGGCCCATCATCCCGAGGCCGATGAATCCGATCGTCTGTGTCATGAGGTGCGTTCTTTCGTGAAGAGCGAGGTGCGTGCGGCGTCCGGCACGGCGGAGGAATCCGCGCGTGCGTCGCACCACAGGTGGATGAGCCGTTCGTAGCGCGCGGCGATCTGGTTGACGACGCCGGTGTCGTCGAGCTCGTTCGCGAACCACGCGGCGGCCGCGTCGGCGAACAGCGAGCGGCCGACCGCGAAGCCCTTGCACCACGGCTGCGCGGCGGCGGCCTCGAAGCCCTGGCGCAGCACCTGTTCGCTGGCCTCCATGCCGAGCAGCAGCACGCCGCGGCAGAGCAGGTCGTTCGCTTCGATGACGCGGCTGATGTTGGACCAGGTGGCGGCATCGGCCGGTGGCGGCAGCTTCCACCAGTCGGGGCGGATGCCGGCGTCGTAGAACTGCTGCAGCGCGCGCGAGAGCGTGTCGGGCGCGGCATGCATCTCGCGCGGCGGGATGACCTCGACCAGCAGCTCGTGGCCGGTTGCGGCACAGGCCTCGGCCAGCGACGCGACGCGTGCGATCTGCTGGCGCGCGAGCTCGCTCGCGTCGTCCGGGTGGTGCGAGACCAGGCATTTCACGACATGTTCCTGCGGCCAGGTGCGCAGCGCCAGGCCGGTGTTGACGCCGTCCTCGAACGCAAGCGGCCGCGAGCCCGGCACCTCGACCGGCCGCCCGACCCACCAGCCGATGCCGGTCAATGGCGGCAGCACGTCTTCGCCGAAGCGGCCGTCCACGATCACGCCCGCTTCGGGAAAGGCCTGACCCGGCCGCAGCGTGCGGTGCAGCATGCGCGCCGATTGATAACCCTGCGCGGCGGCGCGCGCGGCCAGCGCCTTGAATTCGCCGATGCGCGCGAGCGGCGCGCCGTGGCGCGCGGCGAGTTCCTCGAACTGCGCGCGGTGATCGAACGCGAGCACCGCCAGCGACGGCCAGCGGTGATGCCGCGTCGACGCGCGGTGCAGGTGCTCCAGCCCCGCGTCTTCGCGCAGCCGGCGGTGCAGCGAACCGCGGCGCAGGAAGTGCGTCAGCTCGGTCCAGCTCGCCATCGCCGGGGCACAGCCGTGGCGCGAGACCACGATCGCGCCGCAGGCATTCGCGTAGCGCAGCGCGTCGGCCAGCGGTTCGTCGCGCACCCAGCCGCGCAACAGGCCGGCCATGAAGGCATCACCGGCACCGAGCACGTTGAACACCTCGACCGGAAAGCCCGGGCCGGTGACGCCGTCGTCGACATCGGCAGGAATCGCGCCCTCGAACGCGACGCAGCCCATCGGCCCGCGCTTCATCACGATCAGCGCAGTCGACAGTTCACGGATGCGCGCGAGCGCTTTCAGGTTGTCGGCATGGCCGCCGGCGATGTGGATCTCTTCTTCGGTGCCGACGATCAGGTCGCACAGGTGCAGCACGCCCTGCAGGTGCTCGCTGACCTTGTCCGACGCCACGTAGCGCTGCTCGCCCAGGCCGGGCGACGTGAGGCCCCACAGCACCGGGCGGTAGTCGATGTCGAGCACGACGCGGGTGCCGGCCGCGCGCGCCGCCTGCATCGCCTTCAGGCAGGCGGCATGCGTCTGCGGCTGCGACAAATGTGTGCCCGAGATCAGCAGCGCGCGGGCGCTGGCGATGAAGGCCGGGTCGACATCGTCGGCGCACAGGCCCATGTCGGCGCAGTGGTCGCGGTAGAACACGAGCGGGAAGGTCTCGCGGTCGCGGATGCCGAGGAACACCAGCGCGGTGAGGCGTTGGGGATCGGTGCGCAGCTGCGTCACGTCGACGCCTTCGGCAGCGAGCGTCTCGCGCACGAAGCGGCCGTTGTGCTCGTCGCCGACGCGGCTCAGCATCGCGCAGCGCAGCCCGAGCCGCGCACCGCCGACCGAGGTGTTGGCCGGGGAGCCGCCGAGGTATTTGGCGAACGACTGCATGTCTTCCAGCCGGCCGCCGATCTGTTCGCCGTAGAGGTCGACCGCGGCGCGGCCGACGCAGATCAGGTCGAGTGCGCGCGGCGCGCCGGCGGTGGGCTTGGACGGGCTCATGCACCGGCTCCGCGGGTCTTCTTGACGCTCGTCTTCGGGGCCGCCTTGCCAGTCTTGCGCGCGCCCGCGGCGCGGCCCTTGGCCGGCGCTTCGGCGAGCAGGTGCCCGGCCGTCACGACCAGTGCCTGCGCCAGACACAGCGGCGCCACCAGCGAGCGGAAGGCCTGGTCCGACGACGGGCCGAGTTCGAAGCACAGGCGTGCCGAGGGCTTGAGCGGCGACAGCGCGCTGTCGGTGATCGCGATCACCGGGATGCCGCGCGCGTGGGCCGCGTCGGCCGCGTCGATCACGGCCTGCGTGTAGCTGTGGAAGCTGGTGACGATGAGCACGTCGTCGGTCGTGATGCTGCGCAGCGATTCGTTCAGCATGCCGCCCATGCCGTCGAGCAGGTAGGCCTTGAGTTCGAGCTGGCTCAGCGCGTACGAGAGGTAGCAGGCCACCGGAAACGCGCGGCGCTGTGCGAGCACATAGACGCGGCTCGCGCCGCAGATCATCTTGACGGCGGCGGTGACGTCGGCCGCGCGCACGCTTTCTTCGAGGTGGCCGAGTTCGGTCACGGCCTCGCCGACGAACTGGTTCAGCACGCCGCCGGTGTCGCCCGGGCGGCCCTGGCGGCGCAGCTGGTCGATGCGGTCGCGGTAGCTGCTCGAACGCTCGACCAGGTGGCCGCGGAACAGCTGCTGCATCTCGGAGAAGCCGCTGAACTCGAGCGCGTTCGCGAAGCGGATCAGCGACGAAGGCTGCACCTGCGCCGCCTCGGCGACTGCCGCCACGGTGCCGAGCGCGAGCTCGTTCGGGCGCTCCAGCGCGAAGCGCGCGATGCGCTGCAACTGGCGTGACATGTCGGGGTAGGCGCGGGTGATCGCGTCCTTCAGGGTGTCGTAGCTGGTGGCCTGGGTCATGGAATCAGTGTCTGGGTGAAAACGATCAGATGCAATAAGAACAAACGTTCTTGCATGTTCTAAGAATAGAACATACATTTCAAGGTGTCCAGTGTTTGTTTCATCGGCACCTCTTTGATCGACACCTCTCTGATCGGCACCTCTCCCATCCCGCACCGCCACCCATGCTCAGTCCACCTCGCCACGCCCCGCTCGTCACCACGCCCATGCTGATCACGCTCGGGGTGCTGGCCACCACGCCGCTGTGGCTGGCCCATGTCGGGCTGTACCAGTACCTCGCGCTGGAAATCATGATCTGGATGCTGTTCGCGCTGGGCCACAACCTGCTGCTCGGCTACGGCGGGCTGCCGTCGTTCGGGCACGGCGCCTACTTCGGCGTCGGCGCGTATGCGTTCGGGCTGCTGCAGCTGCGCGGCGGCGCGGGCCTGGTGCTCGGCCTGATCGGCGCGGTGCTCGCCACGGCGGCGATCGCCGCGCTGGTCGCGGCCTTCATCTCGCACCGGCGCGGCATCTATTACGCGCTGCTGACGATCGCCTTCGGTCAGGTGGCGTGGTTCATCGCCGGCAAGTGGCACACCGTGACCGGCGGCGAAGACGGGCTGCTCAACATCAAGCGGCCCGACCTCTCGCTGGGCTTCGTCGACATCCCGCTGCGCAGCAACGAGGCCTTCTTCTATTTCGCGCTCGCGGTGTTCGCGCTCGCGCTGATCGGGCTGTGGCGGCTCGTCAACTCGCCGTTCGGGCGCGTGCTGCGCGCGATCAAGCAGAACGAGATGCGCGCAGCGTTCGTCGGCCACAACGTGTGGCTCTACAAGTGGCTCGCGTTCACGATCTCGGCGATGGTCGCGGGCCTGGCCGGCGCGCTGTTCGCGATGGCGCAGCAGTCGGCCTACCCGAACGTGATGAGCCTGCACAGCTCGGGCTTCGTCGTGATGATGGTGCTGATCGGCGGCGGCCTGGTCAGCTTCTGGGGGCCGGTGATCGGCGCGCTCGTCTTCATCCTGACCCGCGACCTGCTGGGTGCCTACACCGAGACCTGGCTGCTCTGGTATGGGCTGGTCTTCATCGCGATGGTGCTGTTCCAGCCCGATGGCGTGGCCGGCGGCTGGCAGGCGTGGCGGGCGCGGCGCGCGCTGGCCGCGCGCGACCGCGGCAACGACAAGCAAAACCACAACCACAACGTGCCGCTCGCGGCACAGACCCGGGAGACATGAGCGTGGCGCTGTTCGAAGCCCGACAACTGCACAAGCGCTTCGGCGACCAGGTGGTGCTGGAAAGCATCTCGCTGAAGTTCGAAGAAGGCGAGCTCACCGGCATCATGGGCCCCAACGGGGCCGGCAAGACGACCTGCTTCAACGTGCTCACCGGCCGCTTCAAGCCGGACCGCGGCAGCGTGCGCTTCGCCGGGGAGGACATCACCGGCCTGTCGCCGCGGCAGATCGCGCGCAAGGGCTTGTCGCGCTCGTTCCAGATCATGAACCTGTTCGACGACGAGACCGCGCTCGACAACGTGCTGATCGCCTCGCCCGGCGTGCGCCGCCGCGGCTTCTCGATGTGGAGCGATTTCGGCCGCGACACCGCCGCGCGCGATGCCGCGTTCGCGGTGCTCGACCGCGTCGGCCTCGCGGCCAAGGCCGATGCGCAGGCCGGCTCGCTCTCGTACGGAGAACGCCGCGCGCTGGAGATCGGCGTGGCGCTCGCGACCGAACCGCGCTTGCTGTTCCTCGACGAGCCCACCGCCGGTCTTGGCGCCGAGGGCACGGCGCGCGTGGCCGAGCTGATCGCCACGCTGAAGCGCCAGCTCACGATCGTGATCATCGAGCACGACATGCGCTTCCTGTTCGGCCTGGCCGACCGCATCTCGGTGATCCACTGGGGCCAGGTCATCGCCGAGGGCACACCGGACGAGCTGCGCGAGAACCCGTGGGTGCAGCGGTCCAACCTGGGGATGATGTCGTGAGCGCGCCGGGCCGCCCCAAGCGCGAACTCCGCAGTGCGACGCACGGAGGTTTTCAATGAGCGCAGTCCTGAAGCCGAGCAGCGCGCAGACGCTGCAGATCGACGACATCCACACCTTCTACGGCGAGACGCAGGCGCTGTTCGGTGTGTCGCTGCAGATCGCGCCGGGCGAGGTCGTCGCGCTGCTCGGCCCGAACGGCGCCGGCAAGACGACCACGCTGCGCTCCATCCTCGGCCTCACGCCGCCGCGCCGCGGCAGCGTGCATTTCGATGGCGCGAACATCACCAAGCTGCCCACCCACCGCATCGCCGCGATGGGCATCGGCTGGGTGCCCGACGATCGGCGCATCTTCCCGACGCTGACGGTGGCGCGCAACCTGCGCATCGCGGTCAAGCGCACGCGCTTTCGCGCGTGGAGCGAGAAGGAATGCTTCGAGATCTTCTCGGCGCTCGAATACCTGATGGGCCGCGAATGCGAGAACCTCTCGGGCGGCGAGATGCAGATGGTCGCGATCTCGCGCGCACTGATGGGCGCGCCGGGGATGGTGCTGTTCGA
>Ga0307510_10000169_pt1 | contig 55159 bp, 48 predicted proteins | sample 12_EM_MG_FD_207224 | JGI IMG/M metagenome (GOLD analysis project Ga0307510, IMG submission 207224) | Populus trichocarpa ectomycorrhiza microbial communities from riparian zone in the Pacific Northwest, United States - 12_EM | ecosystem: Host-associated > Plants > Roots > Unclassified | place... | reverse complement strand
TAACCAAATCAATATTTTAAAAAAAATTCGACGAAGATAATTTTGGAAAAAAATTTCACAAAAAAAAAAACACAAAAGAAATTGGAAAAAAACCATGCGAGGAAAAACTGTATCAATCTATAGTGTTTTGTGAGGAAAAACTTGTATTTACTTGTAATTGCAATTCTTAACCAGCTTAATATTTAAAAAATAAAATTGATAAAGATAATTTCAGGGAAAAACATAACAAAAATAGAAAAAAACCATGTGGGAAAAAACACTATAGCAATTAACAGTAATTTTCGAGGAAAGTTACAGTGCTTTCCTCACATATTATAACTGTAATTTTTAACCAGCTCAATATTAAAAAATAAAATAAAAAAGATAATTTTAAAGAAAATCATAAAAAAACCATGCGGAAAAACACTGTAACAATCAACAATGTTTTAAAGAAAAAAAACATTACAAAACTAAATTCTCAATCAACTCAATATTAAAAAAAATCAACAAATATAATCTTGAAAAATAAAGAAATAAAATATAAAAACTATGTGGAAAAACATCGCAGCAATCCACGGTATTTAAAAAAAAAAATTAAAAAACAAAAATTTTAACCAAGTCAATATTTAAAAAGTAAAATCAACAAAAATAATTTTGAAAAAAAAAATAAATGAAAAAAAAAATAGGAAAGTTGAAAAAAAAAATTGAAAAAAAAGAGAGGAAAAAGTTAGCAAAAAAAGAGAAAGAAAAGAAAAATACTATGGATTACTGTTGTAATTCACAGTGTTTTTGGGTGTAGAAAAACAATAATTTCCTGACACCATTTAGATATTAATTAATGATTTTTTTGTTTTCGGACGTGCTTGTCGTTTGGCAAATACATTCATTGGATTGGACCGTCAAGAAAGTTGATAGCCAGAGGCATAAAGAACACTCTCTCTCTCAAAAATGCCCATACTAATTACTTGCCAGTAGGAAAGCTGGAAAAGCCGCGGCATAATGGAAACCGAATTTCCATTCCTACTGGTACTAGTTAGAGATCGATATTTCTGTGTTTCATGTGAATTGTTTGGGCCTGCCGCGTTTATCTTCCGATATCCAATGATGAAGCGAGAATACATGAAGCCCAGTGATCGGACTCAATCCGAGGACTTGGGCCTAAACTAAACTTTGACGGGCTGAGATATAGTTTGCATTGATGATGTTTGCGTGGAAAACAAGTATAGACCAGTCATAGCTGCGAACTGACTTTGATCGATTAGGGTTCGGGGATTCTAGAAGTTAATTTCTTAATTTTGACTATCTTACCATATAGATAAATATTTTACAAGAAGAACACAATACTTTAATTCAATTTTTTCGTTATATTAATTATAAACAAACATGTCTGGATAACGTGTCGAATCAATTTTATTGACCAACTGTTAACTCGGTGATGGCATGGATGGACCACGTTCGTGACATTATAGCATAGAAGGATCTAATCAATATTAAAAAGAGTAAATCGGTAAGAGAAAAACCACGTGTTACCCTTCTACTGGGTCAGTTACATCACGTCAAAAAGTCAAAGAAAATGTAAATAATCTGAAACGATCAAGCGACTTATTCCAGTGCGCGCCAGAGCTCTTTCTTTCTCGCCCTGGAAACCGTGGAGACATCTGCTTCGTGTTTCCGTACAGAGAATTTCCATACATACATTCTCCCTTTGCCACTCTAGAAACAGAAAGAGAAGAGAAAAACAATAGAAGCAAGCAATGTTTGCTATTTTGAAGCTTCTGTTGTTATCGATATCGTCGCAATTAAATGCTGATCAAGGTTTCGATGTCCGTCGCCACCTCTGCACTGTAACGAGGTCTCTCTCTTGTTTCTACCATTTTTATCCCATCTTTTACTTTCTAGGTAATCCAATTGATTTTGTCTGTGGAATAACGAGATTAATGCTCGAAAACAAGCAAACTTGTAGTTAGCTATGTGTAATTATTTAATTGATTGATAAATTGTGTGCAGGTACGATGTAGCGAAGGATATGGCTAACACTTCAGCTGTAGCTGCCAATAATATTCCTAATGGATGCACTCCTATCCACGTAAACCTTGTGGTAATCTTCTCTGTTGCAAATTTTTAGATAGGTGTTTTCTTCCTGTTCATGTTTAATGTTTGACTAGTGAAAGTCCGCGTCATCGCTATGGATCTGCGAAATTTAAAAGTAAATACAGCAGCTCGAGTCTTTTCTGCTTATAATACTAAAATGTTGTGCTTAAATTTGAATTACCTGTTAATGTAGCAAGTTTTCTATAAAACTAGATTAAGATCCGAGAATTTGGCAAGTAGCTGCTCGAGGAGTTGACTGATCACGAAAGATGTTTAGGTTTAATTTTTTTTGTTTAATTTTTTTAGTATGATTCAATTTCTAGTTTTTGGGCATGGTTTTGCACTTGTTGTCACGGAGGAATTTGAATTTCTCATCTGTCCCTGTAGTTGATTCTTGCCGGACTCAGACTCAGGGTTTTTAAAAAACGCATCGACGCTCATGGAATTACTTGAAGCATCTTTTTCTTTACGAATAAAAACTTTCTGCTGTCAACAGAATGTTATTGTGCCCTTGAAATCAGGGACTTTCTAACACATCAAATATATCGTTTTGACCAAAGTCAGGGAAAAGAGCTACTTGTAGTTTCCGAGTTATAGAAATTCGTAGAACTTCAACATGCAAGTTATCATTTAGAGTAATTTGGTTGTTAAATGAAACTGTTGGAATGAGCCATGCATTCCCAGGGTGGGCATCACTTGCAGAATTTGCTTAAACCAACATGACTTTTTCCTTATTTTTTAAGGGATTATTTCTGGAGGGAGTTTATTTATTTCTTAGTACTATTTTTATGATGGAATGATCCTTTGCCTGTATATTTTATGTTTTAAAATTACTTTGGAGGCTTCTTTTCTGATTTAGTGTTTTAATTTGCTGGGTTTATATGCTGATTTCTTCTACTGCCTGAAGTGATTTGTTGCTCTGATAAAAGTTATTACCATGTTTTTTGAATTTCACTTGTTACTTCCTAGGCAAGACATGGAACTCGTTCTCCTAACAAAAAACGGATGAGAGAGTTAGACAAGTTGGCTTCTCACTTGGGGGAACTTATAAGAGAAGCTGAAGAACAAAATTTGTCTTTGGAGAAAGTTCCGTTGTGGTTGCGGGGATGGAAATCTCCTTGGAGAGGGAAATTGAAAGGTGGAGAATTGATCAGGAAAGGAGAAGAAGAATTGTACAATCTTGGAATCAGGATTAGAGAGAGATTTTCAGAATTATTTGATGAGGAATACCACCCAGATGTTTATCCTATAAAGGCTACACAGGTGAGCTCTGTTCTAAATGCTCTACAATGAAAATGTCTCACCTAATCAATTCCCACTTTATACCTGTGCTGTTCTCCTAGTCTTTTACTATTTTATTTCACTTACTTCCTTCTTTTTTCTCTCCAATGTGCTAGGTTCCTCGTGCATCAGCTAGTGCTGTGGCATTTGGCATGGGGCTTTTAAGTGAGAAGGGAGGTCTAGGACCTGCACAACATCGAGCTTTTGCTGTTACAAGTGAAATCCCTGCTAGCGACATTATACTGAGGTTTCATGATTGTTGTGGAAACTATAAGGTAATATCCAGTTCTACTTTTTTATGTTGAAGTTTTACATCTGGATTCAAACCTTACAGCTTGTACATTGTAAAACAATATACAATTTGTGTGGTTATTTACTCTGTCTTCCCTTTTTATCTGCCCAATACCATGATAGCTTAATTAATGTAAAAGAATGATTTTCTTTGTAAACGGTTTTTAGATGGGGCTTGTAGATTTGAATACTAGATGCAAGACTTGAAATTTATTGAAGTTAGTGGAAGCATAAAAGTTGTGGATTTGCATGTAAGCTCATGTTCTCTGCCCAGAGTTGTTATGAGGCAGTCAATTTCCTCTCATATCACATATATGCATTCAGGATTTTAAGAAGAGGCAGGAGCCTGCTGTTGATAAGCTAAAGGAACCTGTACTGGATGAAATCACGTCTGCATTAGTGAGCCGCTATGGGCTCAAATTCACTAGACAGGATACTGCTACGTTGTGGTCTCTGTGTAAACAGGTGACAACCCTGTCTCCATGACTGTTCATTATGATACAAATTTCATTCCGTTATGATTCCTGATTTTATCTATTTTTGTATATTTAATTTACTTACTTTGATGCAATGTGCCCTTGGATTTTCAATTTGTCAGGAAGCATCTGTCCTGGATATAACTGATCGAGCTTGTGGTCTTTTCAGCCCTTCCGAGGTAATTTGAATGCTGATGCTGTGATTTTAGGTTTTATTTATGTTTCTCCATAGGCTAATGCTGATGATAAATCAGTCCGCTGATCACAATTTTCCAACTAGATTTTTATAGGAAATTTCAGTCGTCCTTAATAATTATTCCCTGTTCACTTTTGTGGAAGTCAATAACGTAGTGAAGTCTGTCTATTTTGATCACTTGAATACTTTCATCTTTGTTTTTTTATTTTTTATTCGGGTTCATGGGCTAAAAGAAATGACAAAATAAAATGCTTATGTTTGGATTAACAAGAAAGTTAAAGACATGGTCGATTAACTTAAGAAAATGTGCATTTGCAATTATATGAAACGAGTGTTTTTATACAGAAAGTCTGCAATGATAATTCATTAATGCAAATTGAAAAAGTATTCTCTCTTTTGTGATTTATTGATATTGATCAGCTTACCTAAGCACATACTTAGGTTGCTTTGCTGGAGTGGGCAGATGATTTGGAGCTGTTTATATTGAAGGGTTATGGTAATTCAATAAATTATCGAATGGGAGTGCCATTGCTTGAAGATGTTGTCCAGTCCATGGAGCAAGCCATTAAAGCAAATGAAGGTAAGTCAAGTTGTCAAATGTTAGAGACTGTATGCTTGTTTTATGCCTTCGATGAACTGCATCCCTTTCTTTAAGTGACATTATTGTCTCATTGTTGAACAAAGAATATTTTAACTTTCATATGCATTAGTAAGTTGCGGACAAGGAGGAACCTGGTGAATTTTTTTTTTTAATCTTTATTTCTAGATTGGCTATAATGAGGTTAGCATTTGGCACAAATCTAAAACTAGCTGGCTCGGGCTCAGCATTGAGTTTAGCAACCATCAACACCGAGTTAAGATGGCTTGGCCCACCGATGCAAATTAGGATCTGTCACGCTAATCCTGGGTGGTGGAGGATTTGTTGTGTTGGCCCAATGTCCTGCAGATACCCCAGTTCCTCGTAAATCACCAAAAGAAGAAGAAGATATATATGCATAATCGTTAAATGATATTGAAGAACCTTTTCCTGATCTAGTAAGACTCGTACACTTCTTCTTCTTATTGGGCTTTCATTCTATTAGAAAAGCATCCTCCTGGAAGTTATGAGAAGGCAAGGCTACGGTTTGCACATGCCGAGACCGTGGTCCCATTTACATGCCTCCTTGGACTTTTTCTTGAAGGATCTGGTGAGTTGATTTCATTCTTAGACTCCCTCTTCGGCATTTGTGCCTCTGCATGAACGCAACTGTATTATGACACTTTTATATGGCTATCGACTTGGCTAAAGATGCAATACCTCCATAAAAGATAGTTATGTGTTTGTCTCTGTGTGCTATATCCTGAATCACTAATTATTTTTACCGACTTTCAGAGTTCCAGAAAATACGAAGGGAAGAACCTTTGGAGCTCCCTCCAAAACCTCCTCAGAGTAGAAATTGGCGGGGCAGCATTGTGGCACCTTTTGCTGGTAACAACATGCTGGTCCTGCACAGCTGCCCGGCAAACTCTGCAAGCAAGTACTTTGTCCAAGTACTCCACAATGAACAACCGATTCCAATGACGGTATATCTTGCTAGTTCATTTGCTTATTATGCTTATGTTTTTTGTGTTTTCTTGATATGAACCTTTATAAAATTTTCAAATATTGACTTCTTTGTGTTTTGTTGATAGGGTTGTAATGGTTCCGATTTTTGCCCTTTTGAAGAGTTTAAGGTACTAGTATTATCAACTCTTTGGCGTTAATTTACGTGATCGATTCTCCTATGCTGATTCTAGTTTCTTTTTTCTTTCTCCAGGAAAAAATAGTGGCTCCTCATCTGAAGCATGACTATGATAGTGTGTGCACTGCAAAGCTGGAAGAACCAGAGCAGAAACCTGCAAGCAGTAAGTTATCACAACTGTTTCGTTGTCTATTATCTCTACAGAATGATGATACACGGTCCACCAAGGATGGATTATAGTTTGTTATTGAAAAGAAAGAGAATATTTCTTGCATGCTACTTTTTCCTTCTTGTCGCTCCTCTCTGTATGTTGATTTTCAGCCAAGGCCAGCTCTTCCTTTTAGCAGAGTTCAATTTGGTTTAATGTCACTGTCTCACGGCATTGAACTTACTGGCTCGATTCTGAATTCCAACCCAGTAGTTTTTCTGACAGATCTGACGCTGCTTCTAACAGCTCTACTTTTTTGTATACCTGACTGGTTAATGATCTTGTAATTTTCACATAAATCACCTGATCGATTTTGCCTTTAGTTTAAATACCATCCCCTTTCTGCCATAATGGAAATTCCACTGGTCTTCTAGATAGATAGCTGTCCAGGCAGCGCCTTGGCATAAGCTGCATGTACCGCATTGTGCTCATTTAGAAATAGGTTTCACTTAGCGTGCATCTCATTTTCAAGTCAACTTAAAGGTACAATATGGCTCCAACACATTGTCTCTGCAGAATGTTCCAGTGCCATGCCTTTGTTAAAGTGTTTATTTACATGTATCTAGTAAATAGAACTTGTAGAGAGCAGCATATTGTTCAGGAATTAAGGCATCATATACTGGTAAGGCGGAGGAATCATCTTTCTCTCCGGGCAACCTGCAAGGAATTGAATTCATCATCAAACTTGCTGTAGCAAAGAATTACCCGTCTACTCATCTTTTTTTTCTTGCACAAACTTTTTAGAAAAATGTTTGTATCAAATCTAAAACACAGAATTTCAATTCTGCCAAGAAGTATTGAAATTGGGCTTTTAAAATCTGGCAGTTCCGGTAGCCAATGGCCCAAATCATTTTTAGAGGATAAATTGCACCGCATGTACCTTCAAAGCCTCTGACTTCAAGCTCTCGCCATTCTTGAACCATTGCACAACAGCAACACATGAAATGAGTTAAGAAGTCATCACATGACCCTCCCTGCAAGTAGTATATTTGTCAGCTGCTTCTACCTTCGTAGCTCAAGCCAAAAGGATGTACAACTTTCACAAGGAAGAGCTTCGAAGCCCTCCTCCATAAAGAAGAAAACCAACCTCAATGTCGAAAAGATGCCGAATTTTTTTCCTGATGCAGCAGGTGTAACAGCAACATCCACAAAAAATAGAGTACGCCATTAGATCATTAATCGCACGCTCGCGAGCTTTAGCAGGAATTAAAGAAGAGAAATATTAAGAGAGTTAATTTACGCTCAAACCTGTTATTAAGTACTAAACTAGCTCGCCTAGATCACGGCTCTAAAGGTTTTTTTTTTTTAGCTAAGCTTACATGTCTTTCCTTTCGACACCACATTGGCTATCCTTGAAAATACACCACAGGGATAAATGCAGGTCTTCAAGCCTGCAGTAAAAAAGTTAATAAAAAAGTAAATATATATAGAAATCGAACTAATCAATGGAACTAAAATAGCAGGAGGCAAGGTTTGAATCGAAGTAACAAAACTAAGCACATTAGTAATTTCTAGAGCAATAAGCAAACATAGACAAGAGTCACCCCTGCATTTATATAGTTAGCTATGCATAAGAAAGGGGATTGGGAGGACTCACTCAAACATGGCTCCTTGCAACAATCAAAAAGATCAACCTGCCATTCAGACTGGCACTTATCTCCAGGCTTTAGGACCCCATTGCTGGATCTTGCATTGGTTATGTACCTAGAATCATAAATCCCCAATTAATACATACCTTAAGGTACTTCACAAAACTATTACACATACACAAAAGCTTCACCAGAACTGTCTGGACACATACCCTGAGACAACATAAGTTGGCTCATTAACAAGAAGTTTCGTAACCTTCTTTGCAGGAACATCATTGACGACATTTTCTGTTACCTCAATTAGATGTTCAATTACTCGGCATTGATTTGGCTCCTTGCTTGTTCTTGATCTCTGCAGCTCAATCTGTAATTTCTCTTTTTCTTCTTGGAGAGCCTCCTGGAATCCCAAGTCAGGATATCTGCGAGATAGAGACTTCTCCAACATGTTCGCATCTTTCTTTGAACGGTCAGGTTTTAAAATCACACTTTGAGCCTCTACATCGTCTTCATCGAGGGTATAGTCTTTTTGATCCTCTTCAATTGCCTGCCAGCCTTCCTTTATATCCTGCACATATCTATAATTTCAAGACCAACTTGTTTGAACTTGAACTACTACAAGGCAGGTTCATGAGAAGGAAAACATTATCGAACTCAAGCGAGAGTGTCGCTTGTAACATTGCTATAGCAACATAAACATCATCCATTCCTATTTATATGATATGGTGAATCAGTGCCTTTTCGCATTGCTTTGGTTCTGAACTATACAAGGAGGCAGTCCAAGCTAAGCTAATATATTTTGCAGCAACTAGTACTCTCTCTTGGCTAGTTTTGAGAAAGCAGTGAGCTCAAAAGTCAATTAATTATTTTTCAAATTACTACTTTCTTTGTCATGAATAAGAAATTCCTGCACCGTTACTCTCGATCACACCGACATTATTTTCACTCCTGTTGCCAATCTATTCACTGGAGACAGGAATATTCATGGAATCAGAGTCGTTCGTATCTCAGGGGTCCACCAACATCGTAGGGCCAACCTGTTATTAACGGCACAGATTATAGTTAACCGTCCAGAGAAAGCGCAGGATTTTTTTTCTTGCCCACCCTAAATTCAACAAAATTAAGCATGCTTTAGGATATGTTTTTAATAAACAAACAGTTCTTGCTTCTTCAACATGTCTTTTCACTTTTCAGAAACTGGAGATAAAAACAGTCAAACATCCTGCTTTCACTTATCTCCTTGTGTCTAGTGCCCAGATAAAATAAATGAAGAAGAAAAAATAACGCATTCTCGGGTAAAATTTTCAAGGGAAAAGAATATATGGATTTTTGCACCCTCATTCGAATCCAAGAAGAGATATTCATAAAAAAAAAAAAATCAATAAAAGATTCATGTTTGTATAAAGCAACTTGATTGGATTTCTACCAGAGGAAAAAAACTTGATTGAATGTTTCATTTAAATAGGTGCCATTAACTCTTGAAAAAAGAAGAAGGAAATAATCTTTTTTACTTTACCTGCATCCTGAACTCATGGACCAGAGAAATCAAGGGTACGAGCCTAAGATACCTATCAATTTCATCATGAACTTGTCTAAACTGATAAACGACACTCCATCCCATAGCAAGCATGTATAGATAGCTCTTTTCCTTGCAGCTCTCCACCAAATCAAGTGCCTTTCTCAAAGCTTCCTCTAGACAATCCAATGGCTCTTTTGTAGCAGGCAAGTTCACCAGGTCCGTTGATTTTATCTTCTCTAGCAGGTTGCTTATAATCTTCACGTGCTCTGCTAGTTGCTCGCAGTTTTTCTTGTGCGCGGTGGCGTTTCTTGCTGATGATATGATCATGTTTGCAAGGCCTGATGTGTGTACTCCTGCTACCTGTGCAAGATTTGCCATGTTTATAAATTTTGTAGCTTTAGAGAGAAAATGGAGAGAGCAGTGATCTCTACAGAGTGTGAAGGGGAGTTCAGCATTAAATGAGGTGTTTAAGGAAGTGTTTCTACTTTTTGGGTTTTATTTGCTTTGTTAAAGTTCAAATTTAACACAGAGGCCATAGTTTACAAACTCCGTAAAATGAAGGGATGGAAATGAACTAACATGTTCGATAGTAATTTGTTTTAACAGACTAGATTATTTTCAGAATATATTGGTTTTAAGTTGCTAATGTATTTACAGCTTACAACAATCAATTTCTTAATGACAAGAAGGAACGGACTAACCTGCAAAGGTTGAATGCAATTATGCTAATGATAATATTTATTTGGATAATCCTCGAGATAATGGTGATATTTACTTATATATAATGAAGAGTAATGTGTGTAATGATGGCCCAAATAGTACCCCAACCACACTTTAATTTCTCTCGAATATGGCGGCCGGTGAAAGATCAGCTATTCCATCCTTTTATTCAGTTCCTTTTCATCTCTAACATTTTCCTTCTTGTCTAAGCAAGCAAGCTTCCTTCTTCTAGTCGAATCAACACGCTTCCTCGATCATACCGTCTACATAGTTTCGTGCACTTCCACGACCAAATTCAATTTGGAGAATTCCAACACGCATGATTGAGGAAAACCCTCGAGACTCGTTCCGTATTCTAATATAAAAGATGAAGGGAAAAAAATTATATTACATTTTATCCATTTATTGATCAGGAAGCCCGTCTAGCTCAGTTGGTAGAGCGCAAGGCTCTTAACCTTGTGGTCGTGGGTTCGAGCCCCACGGTGGGCGTATGGTTTTTTCCTAGTTAAAACATAGCCTGCAGTTAATGCTCAACATCAATGCATGTTTGTATTTTAGCATAAATAAATGAAACATTCCTTTTTCTTTTTTTTATTATCTCTTTTGAACGCTGTGTGACTCTTGATATTTAGTTTCCGTTAGTTTTTTATTTTAAAAATATTTAAAAAAAAATTATGTATTTTTAAATTATTTTGATGTTCTAATATTAAAAATTAATTTTAAAAAAATTATATATTATTTTAATATATTTACAAATAAAAAATATTTTTTATTAAAATGACAAAACACACCCTTCTATTTAACAGGTGTTTATATAAGTTGATTATATGTTTGGCGTGAAAAAATGTGTCCAGGGGCGGGCTTACATTTAAGATTTTGTGTTAAATGACAAAACACACCCTTGGTTTCTTAATAAAACTTCATTACGGTCCTTCATGTTAGGACATTGGATTTGCCTCGTTTTTTTCTACATATCTATTTACCCTTCATGTTTTCTATGCTTTCCCGTTACTCCATGGCACATCTGCTCTTTTTTTATCTTTCAATAATATACAAAATTATCATGTATTTTGTGCCTTTTATTTTTAATTTTGATATGATAATTTCGTATATCAACATCACATCACATGTTATCATATAGATTACGATTATTTTGTGTATTGGTATTTATTGAAGTCATGTCTATTCCACTCTCGTAGCTACAAATCATGTTTCGTAAGTGTGTTTGGGAGTGCGGTTATAATTGTTTTTAAAAGTGTTTTTTTACTCGGAAATATATCAAAATAATTTTTTTATTTTTTAAAAATTATTTTTAACATCAGCGCATCAAAATGATCTGAAAATACCAAAAAAATATTAATTTAAAGTTAAGAAGAAAAATAAAAATCAATTTTTTCAAAAACGTTTTTTAAATGTAAAAATAAACAAGGCAAAATATCTTTCACAATTGTTTGCATTTAAATTATAAAGTGGCCTTCATTTATATTAGTAGCAAAACTTATAGTGCATTTCTAAGTAGAACTAGTCAAGCTAGGTATGTTATTTCTATGAGTGGTCACCGAAAAAACTCAAAATTAAGATTTTAAGTTGAATAAATCTTTTCCATATCATTTCAACTAACCTTTCGAGAGGGTGATCCCGCTTTTGCTGCATCCATGTTTTTTCTATTTAAAAAAAAACTGAATTAAATGCTTGAATTTCTTCCAGAAAAAAATTCACATACAGGATTCAGTTTGACACAAATAAAGAAAAATATAGCATGGTTTATGAGTTAAGATTGCAGGCTCGGTTTCACCACAATTAAACCTAGCCTAACATTGGATGTAGTTTGACACGGTCAAACCAAACTCAATCAGCCTGTTTTTGGCTCAGTTGGACTTTTTCTGGGCTGGGTCTGACCAAAGTCAATCCCGTTCCATTCAACCTAATGTGTGATCTTTTATGTAATGTATAAAAATCTTATCCGCAACACTAAAAAATATAGATGAGAAATGACATCAACATTTTATTTTTTTTATAACGCCATCTCAAGTTTAAAAATATAAATAAAAAGAAATATGTTCGATAAGTCCTAAAATTCAAGATGTCCAAGAATAAGATTGGCATATGTAAATGAGTGGTTAATTTTTTAGTTCAAGCAATTTAATTTATTCTCTCTAACCAAGGTATTTAGCGGCTTAATACAGAAAGTCCAAGTGGATGGTAATTGGTAGCACATGGTATTTGGTAAGGCAAGGTAACCAGTATATATGGTAGTAGTAGGAGGTGCTTGCAAAAGATTCTATTTGATGGTCACGAGGACTCTCCGGTAATAAAGTCAGTAACTCTGTAGAGATAAAAAATATAATGATATTTTTGAGAGATAGACTCTGAAATATATGTATAATGAAGATGTTAAGAACGAAGAGACTCTAAACATTGTTCTTAAAAAATTTATAGGGTATTTATAGTCTACAAGTATTGTCATATTATGGAGAGAATACGATGAAATGTAATTTTATTTTTGTGATATTTTGAGTTATAATATACTCAAAATAATACATATCAGATTAATATAAAATATTGATATACCCGCATAAAATCCTGATTTTTTTTTAAAACGAGAATTGGATTCATACAGGTTGTCTAAACCTATTAGAACAAAAATAAAATCAAACACGCTACCCAAAAAACCCATAAAGATGAGCTCCTCCTCCAGAAAGAGCACAAGTACAAGGGCTCCTCCCCCATAAAAAGTTCAGAGAGAGGTTGGTTGTGCCCAGGTAAATTGAAGTGAGTTTTTTAGGGAAAATTCTGCGGTTAATTTTGAGTTTATCAATATTGAATAAACAAAACAATATCATAAACAAATTGAAGGCTCATGTCATATTGCCAGGTCATGCTATCGATAGAGAAAATGTGTCGTCTATGCTTTATTAGCTAGGGAGTTCGAGAGGTGGACCAAAAGAACAAATATAAAAACCATATTAAAGAGATGATAAATTGAAAGTTTACTAAACGAAAATTAAAAAGTTGAGGGATGAAACATATCATTAATAAACAATCCATTACTCCTCAAATATTATTTCAGACTCTCTACTCGCGCTACCTACTGCCTTGACCACCGCATACCAAACCACCCAATCTACTCCTGCAATCTCGAGGTCATGATTTCTCCACACCATTTCCTTATAAGGGCACACCCTTTTAAGCTCTGCAACAGTACATTACAGCACTAATGAAGTGTGCCGTTAGATTTCTCAAGTAGAATCACCAGCCGTTGCGGTGATGAACTAACACTCTTTTTTTTTTTTTTTTTCTTGTTTCTGGTGAAAATTTATTTATTTTTAATATTTTTAATAATAATATTTAAAATAATTTTATAAAAACATATTATTTTAATTTTATTCAAAATAAAAAACACTTTAAAAAATAATATCTTTCTAAAAACATCGTTTTAATTTGATGATCGGTAGGCAATCCTTATTTCTTGTTGTCAATTGCCAACTGGCAAGAACGGTTGTAATCCATCCTTTAGTGGCCCCCAGGATCACACTCAAGAAAATCCCTCTCAACAAACTCTGTCCACAAATTCTGCAGCTATCCCCTCTTCCTTTAATATTTTCACCCTCAATATCTCAATAAACTACAATAATACCACCAATCAGCCACGAGTGTAATATTGTTTCTCTACTCGCGATGACAGATAGGTAGCACCCTCCAAAAATAGACAAGCAGACGAAAAAGAGACCAAATTCGGATAGAAAAGGACCCTCTCAGTAGTTGAAAACGAAAGACGTCACTGTTCCTTAATCTGTGTTTTCTTGACTCGCAGAGAAATCAAAAGGACATTAAAGAAAGAGACTTCATCAGAAAAAACAAATAACAAATAACGTCTCCCTCTCAAATTTCAGTCTATACGACGTTGTCGTTTCATTCACGTCCCTGTATTCCATTTTGTTGTTGATTAAAAGTCGCGGGGTTTCCTTATGAAGCAAATCGATTAGGGTTTTGGAATTGCAGGTGAAATTATTATTATTATTATTATCTAAAAGCATTTTTTTTAGTATTTGTTCATAAATGCTTTGTTTTTATTCACAAAAAGTTACTCGTTTCTTTGCCTCTTGTTGGTTGTGTAGAAAATAAAGGAAAAACAACAAAAAACGAAATTGTGAAACCAGGGTTTCTTTTGTGTTAAATGGATTTAGAATTTCTTCTTTGTTTGATTTCTGAGAAAACGCAGGGAATGTCGTGGTTAGCTGAAGTGAGGTTATTAGCAGTGTAGAGTATGTGTTAGTTTTTGAAACTAGAGAAAGTTAAGAAGAAAAATGTTTTAGTTAATTTATTTCTTAGATTTTATATTTAAAGTGTTGTTAGCTGTGAAACCTAACTGAAGTAAGATTTCAAAACTTATATTATTTATTTCATGGATTTGCCTTCTTGTGATAGTTGAAACCTCGATTTTTAATTTATTTATTTCTCAGATCTTTTGACATTTAAAGTTGCTAGGATTCCATTCGTGTACTTGCTTAGGCCAAAAAAGGAACAAGACGAGACATTGAATCAGATCGTAATTTATACTGTAATTTTAGTTTTCATTCTGTGGTTTTTTGGTAATTAATTAACTACTTGGATAACTAAGTTAAGTACATCCATAATTGCTTCTTGTTGTTTCATGAATGTTGTCTTTAATTTTTGACTGAGTAGATGTTTAAAAATGAAATGCACTGTCAATTGCTAAGGAGAATAGGGAATTGGATGATTTTCTTGCAACTTTAGTGTCCTGATGTCCTGTAATTTTGTGGTATTTCAGGTTAGTGATGTCTCATAGATCACACGAAAGGGACATAAGAGAGTCCGAGTTTTACGAGTATGAAGAAAGGCATTATGAAGATTTGAAGAAGGAAAGAATTAGAGTCAGAGTTTCAGGTTCAGTTTACAAATGCCCCTATTGTCATGGGAGAGATTACCATCTCAGGGAGCTTCTCCAGCATGCTTCTGATCTTGGTAGAGGATCAAGAAGAGGGACTCTAAAAGAGGAAGCTCAACACCTAGCTCTTGCAAGGTATATTCGGAGGCATCTTGATGTGAAGGATAGATCAGAGTCCTCCTCGAAAAGGTTCAAAACTGAACCTCCTGCCGTATATGACCATAATAAGGAGCAGCTATTTGTGCACTCTGCAAAAAGGCCCAAAACTGAATCTCTTGCTGCATGTGATCACGATAAAGAGCAGCCTTTTGTCCCCTCTGCCAAAAGGCCCAAAACTGAATGTCACGCTGTACATGATCATGATAAAGAGCAGCTGCTTGTTTGGCCCTGGATGGGGGTTCTTGCCAATATACAAACCGAGATGAAGGATGGACGTCGTGTTGGGGAAAGTGGCTCAAAACTCAGGGATGAATTAGCTAGAAAAGGTTTTAATCCTGTTAGGGTGCATCCTTTATGGGGCCGATATGGTCATTCAGGATTTGCCATTGTAGAGTTCAAGAAAGACTGGGATGGCTTCAGTAATGCCATTATGTTTGAAAAGGATTTTGATTCGAATCATTGTGGAAAGAAGGAATATACTGAAACTCCAGTGAGGGATCGAGGACAGAGGTTATATGGATGGATTGCCCAAGAGGATGACTATAAAGCCAGTGGTCTTGTAGGAGATCATCTCAGAAAGAATGGGGATTTAAAGAGTGTTGATGGGAAACAAGCCGAGGACCAAAGGAAGGATGCCAAACTTGTTTCCAACTTGAAAAGCACCTTAGAGAGGAAACAGGACCACCTTAGAGAAATGGAGAGCAGATATAAAGAGACTAGTGCATCTTTGAACAAGGTGATGGATCAAAAGGAAGCCATGGAGAAGTCATATAATGAAGGTACGTCTCAGTTATGGAAGTTTACCAGAAGGGTTTAAAGATACCTTAAATGGGATTTTACTTCAAATTATTCAGATTTCTGGTGATATATTCTGAGAAAGTTTATCCTCTGTTTCTTTGTGAAATTTTTGTGATTAGAAATAAGAAAAATGCAGCAGAATGAACATGATCATTTTGAGGAGATTTCTGTTGAGCATGAGAAGGTCACGCGGCTACTACTAGCTCAGAGAGAAGAATTGAAGCAGCGCGAGAAGCAACTGCAGCGACGTGAGGTGCAGAATGAAAATGATCGACTGAAACTTCATCACGAGAAGAAAATGGTAACATACCTTGCCTTTCTTAAAGCTGCCAATTTCTTAGTATGCTGGGGCTTTCTGCAAAATGACTAAAATTGATAGATCTAGCCTCAGTTATTAATTTTTTTTTTATTGAATTTTGTTTCTCAGCCTGTTAATCCATATTTAAATTATCTGACATTGATCAAGGTAAGGAAGTTTGTGATGTTTTAGCAGATATTACAATTTTGGAAGGCAAAAGCCAAAGCTACCAATTTGAACATCTCTCCAAGTCTACCTCTGGTTGTGGGTTTTTTCCCTACCAATGGGGCTCCTACTCTCACCACCACCTTGGGAATTGTCTACGGGGCGTTTATCTAGGCTACAATTAGATCCAGTTGTACCCAAACTTTTCTGGTTCACCCCAGCATTCCCTACTTGCCCTACTGGATTACTTCTTGAATATTTGATTTGAATTCAACTTCAACCAGATGCTCCAAAGCCCTTGTTGCATTCGGTAATGTTTGGATATGTTGAAGGGTACCAGAAACTGGTGCATATGTAACTCAATGCATCAGTTTATGAATTCTATCTCTTACTTTTTTCTGTTGTTATATGTTGATGGACTACTGTCCTGCATCAGCTGTTGTAATGGTGGTGGTTTTGGTTTATTTGGATACTTTAGGCAGTAGTCCTAGATATTGTTAAAAAATAAAATGTTAACCTTGTCTTATCCTTCATACAGAATGAGAGAGCAACCTTGGAGCAGAAAAGGGCAGATGAAAGTGTGTTGAGGTTGGCAGAAGAACAAAAGGTACATGAATTCATCTCCTTGAACTAAAATATTTGAATAGAACAGTAAAATATTTCCAGCTGGAGAAATAATGGAATTTTTTGGCAAATGGCCAACGCAGAGGGAAAAGGAGAAACTGCACAAGAAAATTTTTGATCTGGAAAAGAAGCTTGATGCTAAACAAGCACTGGAGTTGGAGATAGAGTGCATGAAGAATTCTTTACAAATTATGAAACACATGGGAGAGGATGAAGACCTTGATGTCAAGAAAAAAATGGATACAGTTCGAGAAGAATTGAAAGAGAAGGAGGAAGAACTGGATGGATTGGAGCAACTTAATCAAGCCCTTATCATCAAGGAACGCAAAACCAATGATGAATTGCAGGACGCTCGCAAAGAGTTAATAAGTGCAAGTACCATAAACCATTCTACTCTTCATTATAAAACTTTGAATGTGTTTTGTTTAAGATATTAACTAAGTGTATTTGAAGTGAGCTAATTTAGAGGTTAAATTTCTGTGATTTTATTGCTGTTCATCTTACTCATGTTGTAATGTCTGTGGTATTTGATGAAAGCCTAATTTCCTCACTCCACAGTACTTGGGGCAATGGACAACCCGTGCTTTTATTGGTGTTAAGAGAATGGGAGATCTTGATGGCAAACCATTTCATGAGGCAAGCAAGATAAAATTTTTAGATGAAGAAGCTGATGAGAAAGCACTTGAGTTGTGTTCACTATGGGAAGATCGTCTTCGAGATCCGAGCTGGCATCCATTCAAGGTCATCCTTGACAAGGAAGGGAATAGTAAGGTATGCAATGCCCAATTCAAACAGAATGGTAAAAATGTTTAATAATATAAATAAAAGTAGATGTTGTGTTAGATTTAGACCTGCCTACATAGAATTTTGTATAGGCTCACTAGTATGAAATGCCAATAGATTACTCTAATTGCCTTCTCAGTCTTGTTTCTTTTCCTGATTATAAACATATATATTTTGTTACTCTTGCCTGACTAGGTAGAGCTTTACACAGTCGCACAAACCTTGAAATGTGAATAAATCGTGGTAGCTGCCCTTGTGAACTTGAAACTACCCTGCTTTTGTTCCTGGCTATACTTTTCTTAACTGAAGCTTGTCATTCCTGAACCACGATGTTACTACAAACACATAACTTAATAATTCTCAATATGATGAGGATGTAACTCCTTGAAGATTGCAAGAACTGCTAGCTGATTTTTTCCTTCCTTTTTCTTTGCTAACAGACCATTTAATTGGTATCTGTGTATTTGGTTTGGGCAATAGTTTACTTTATTCTAGCCAAGGGTGGCTAGTCTTTCTACAAACTTTGTTACCAATTTTCTCTTACAACTTGTTTTTCTTTTCCATTTCTTTTATTATAATTCTCAATATACATTTTTTTATCCCCTCTCACCCCCACCCCTTTTTGTTCTCACTTGCTAGAGAGTCCATCCATGTTTCAGGATTATTTCATCGATTTATCACTGGTTTGTCCTTCTCCTTATTTGGAACAAATTTTGTGCCGATTAAATTCAACCAGTGTATTGGCACAGTTTAATTGAGCTGAATTCTATACTGAATTCATGACTGGAATAAACATAATCTGGTATAGTTAAACTAAATATCGAAAGTGTCATGTCTTTTGTTTTACTTATTTCATTATAAAAGACAAAATGTTAGCTTATTGGTAGGATGGTAGGATAGAACATTGAGGCAGCAAGTCTCCACAAACCAGTCTTCAATGGGTGAATTTGTGTAGTTGCTGAATTCAGCCACTTCAAATTTTGAATTCAATTTCATGGCTATTCTCTCCTTCCAAGCATAAGAACTGGTCAATAGTGAATTTTATGATTTCACAATTCTTAAACAAGCTGTGATCTTATCAAATTGTTTGTCAATTTGGCTTGGTAGGAAATAATCAACGAAGATGATGAAAATTTGAGAAGTTTGAAGAGTGAATTTGGTGATGAAGTTTTTAATGCTGTGGTAACAGCATTAAAGGAAATGAACGAGTATAACCCAAGTGGTAGGTACGTAATAAAAGAGCTATGGAATTTCAAAGAGGAAAGGAAGGCAACACTGAGTGAGGGAGTGATGCACATATTAAAGCAGTGGAGACAGCTTAAGAGAAGGAAAACCTGAGGTATGTATTATCACCTTTTACCAGAAAACATAAAAATGAAATTTGCAGTTTGAGTGAATGCGTTATTTTTTCTGTTGTTTTTTTATCACTATCATCAAGAACAATGATAAACCTAGCAATTTTGCTTAATGGTTGGAGGAATTCAGAGATATAATTTGCCCTTCGTGATTGGCTGCTTGCTAATATGTCATTCTTGTTGGATATGCATAACTATCATTTCTATATATATAGATGTCTTGATGTTGCATGCTTTCATTTCGTATAGGAATTAACATACATTGGATGTGTATAAATGTAAAGAAGAGACCATGCCAATAAGCTAATGCATGTACCAGTGCCTAGGAGGGTTCAATTTTTAGCATGCATGGTGTGAATAGGAATTGTTGAACCTTCCTAGTTCCTAGGCACAAAAAGGCTTGGCCGTACATGAAAGGATTGGATAGCATTAGTGTAGCTCTTCTTGCTCTAGACATCACCTGGTCCCTTCTCTCTCTTTCTCTCTCGTGCAGACTTGCATTTTATATCAAATAAGCTACTCCATTGCAGTTCTGAAAAAGAAAACCGTGGCTTTTTGTCAGAATTACAGCCAGAAAGCGCTCTTTTGTCAGGCATTTGGCCCTGTCAGAATTCGCCGGTTTTTTGGTGTATTTTGGAATGCAGATGTGTATGCAGGATTCGCCGGTCTCTGCATTTTGGTGTATTTTGGAATGCAGATGTGTATGCAGTCACCCTTGAACTTGTACGTGATACACTTAGTTGATGTTCAATATGTCTATTACTTCATTGGGAATCTGGGATCTTGGCGTTGTTAAGATTTTAGTGAAGTATACAGGTTTTTGAAAACTACTTTGGGTGATCAAATATCTAGGATTTCTTTCTTGTAAGCCATCTGGATGTGCTGGAAATGTGTGAGCTGATGTGTTTAAAAAATGACAATTCTGATGGTTAATTTCTGGTTTCCAACAGTAAGACAGCTCCGATAGCTGTAATTATGAACGGCATCAGTCTCGGCTTTAACTCATTGCAGGGAAAATATCATCGGAGGGAAGGTGAGGCTGCGGGAATAAGGGAATGATTGGACCGTCTATAACATCTGTGACATGCTATAAATATGGTTGAATTTGGGTTAAAACATTGACACGTGGCTTATTAACGAAACATAAAAGCAATCACTGAAGTTTGGAGTAGGAAAATGACTATTTTGTCATTTCAATAAAAATCATTAAACTTGATATTAAGAGTAATATAGTTTTTTTTTATCAAGATTTATTTTGTCAGTCGTTTAATATTAAGTCACTAAATTATTATTAAAAGAAAAAATTTAAATTGATATTTACAAGTTTTTTTTTTGTATTTTTACTTTTTAAAATACAATAAAATAATTTAATTATTCTTAAAAACAAAATTTTTTCAACTTGTGTACAAGTTTTTTTTTTTTTTATATAATCAAATTGATTAAGGATAATTTAATATTTTATGAAATATAAAATATTATTTAACAAACAAGTGTTTAATGTGTGTATTATACGGCCGACATGTGGGATATGCCTGGGTCTTTGGGGCTGCGGGTGATGGGGAATGTGGCTGTCAAACATTGGTTTCTAAAACAGTGTTTGAATTGTTGTGGTTGCCTCTCCGTTCCGGCGACGTGTGTAGCCAATAGATTGTTGATGATTATTTGTTTTTATTATGTTTTTTTAATTTTTATATTTGTCTCTTTAAATTTTCAATACAACACTTTAATTTGTTTTTTTTTTAAATCTGCTTTTATTTTTTTTATTTTATCTGAGATAATTTATGAAATTATTATTTTGTTTTCAATTTTTTTTGTCATATTTGATTTGCATTTTTTAAATTGTTATTTGTTTTATTTGAAATAGTTTTTAAAATTAATTTATTATTATGATTTTATCCTTTTACATTTTTTTTCTTATCAGATTTGATCGTCATTCTTTTTATTGTTAATTTTTTTTACTTTAGAAATTTTTTTAAATTGATGTTTTTTTTTCAATTTCATATTTCAATATTGAAATGGTGAGGAATTGAGTTTTTTTAATTGAGTCTAGGTTTAGAATTTTACGAATTGTGAATTTGAGATATTAATCTAGATTTAAGAGATTTGCTCGGGTTTTCTAAGCAAATATTTTAAACTTATACATTTTTTCAAATTTAATTTATATGCTTATAATTAATAAAATACAAATATCTTATTCGTTGAGTTAAATCAATTAAAATAATCTAGTGATTAAGACTGAATCCAATTGAAGTTTTATAAGAAATTTTAATATAATTTATGTGAAAATTATAATGGTCCGAAATAAGCTCGTGGTGGCTAGCTGGAGGTTTTCGAAAAACGACGGATCAGCCACCTTAAGTATTCGGATAACTCCAAGACGGTGGTGGGTTTTTTTTCCCACCCAATACCTCCTCGGCATATCTTTCTTTTTTATCCCCAAATTCCTCTTCTCGTTTTATTCGTCCAGATAAGCATTTACTATACATGGCTTGGCAATATGCTGAGTGGGAATCAATGGCTAGATGTCAGCCCAGGACCTCCCTTTCACAGGGTGTTTCTAGTTACAGTGAAACTCCATTTTTCTTTTATTTTTTGAGATGAATATAGTGAGATTTATATAAATACAAAACAGATAAAAAGATTAAGACAAGATCCCAGTCCTGGTTGCAGCCCGAGGGATCCAACATTGCTTGCATAAAGTAGACACAATTTCCCCTGGATCCAACTTTGCTTGCAGAGAAAGAAATGCGGCCATTAGAACTCGAGTCTCGAAAACAATGATCTATCTCCAGGGCTCTCCATCTTGATCCACGTGGGTTTACCGATATCAAGCCAGAAAACTTCTACGCCGTCCACAAATATTATAATAGATCTTATAGATACAAGAAAGACCAGCAGAGTCTGTCCGTTCGATTCCAGCATACAATGCATCTTAGATATACTGAGCAATACTGTTTTTTTTTATTAATATTTATGAGTTCATATTTAAAGGTGGGTCTGTAATATAAATTATAAGTGTGATGCCATTCTAATGTTAGTTTTAATTTTAATATCTTGAATTTATTATTTCCTTCTCTCGAGCAAAGTGATAAATACATTAAATAAATTTAATGAAAAGTCCAGTAACAAAAACTTTAGAAATTAAATATTTATAAATAAAATAAAAATAAATATTCAATTTATAAATTACTAAATATAAAAATAAAAAAATATATTCAAGTTATGTCGAGCTGATCAAATTTAAAAAAACATCAACCTGTCATCAGACCAATATTTTTTTTATAATTTATTATCGTATATAATATTCATATTATTTTATTTTGATAATTATGTTGGTAAGTAATGCAAATATTTTTTATTAGCCGGTTCTTTTTAACAGCCCGGTCAAGGCTATGAGCTCCATGGTTTGGGGAAAGGGCAGGGTGTTGATATCATATGAGCACAGTTTCCCAAGACGACAGCCCCGATGAATTTGCAGGCCTCTTTCAATTACCGATGTACCAGATTTTGGTCCCTCCGGAGGAGGTAATGAAACAGCTGAGGGGTCTTTTCGATACATTAGAGAGGCGCCTTGTTCCGTGCATCGTGATGAATTTTAACACTTGAAAAAACAAAGTAATGTGGTCAAGTACAAGCTACCTTTGCACCACCGACGTAGACACGTAGTTAAGTACTATTAGCAAATCAGCAATCAATTCGGGGGGAAAAAAAACGCAAGCAAAATATCCGAGTAGTAAATTACATAAAAACCGCTGTTTATCCCTGAAAATACCGTCTTCAGCTGCTGCTACCCCTGCTCAAAACCCTAACGCCATCTTCTCTTTCGCCAATCACACACGCAGGGACAGAGACTGCAAGAAAAATCTCCACACACACAAAATCCCCAATTCGACCAATCAAGCAATCATGGCGACGCACTCACCAAATCTGGAGTGTCGCATGTACGAATCGCGATACCCAGAGGTGGACATGGCAGTTATGATTCAAGTGAAAAACATCGCCGACATGGGTGCCTATGTGTCTTTACTCGAGTACAACAACATCGAGGGTATGATCTTGTTCTCGGAGCTTTCTCGCCGTCGGATTCGGAGTGTTAGTAGCTTGATTAAGGTTGGCCGCATCGAGCCTGTGATGGTCTTGCGTGTTGATAAAGAGAAGGGGTATATTGATTTGAGTAAGAGAAGGGTCAGTGAGGAGGATATTCAGACTTGCGAAGAGAGGTATAATAAGAGCAAGCTTGTTCACTCTATCATGAGACATGTAGCTGAAACTCTGGGTATTGATTTGGAGGTATTTTTTTTAGTTTTAGGGTTTTGGTGGTTAATTGTGTGGCCTTTTGTGTTATTTTGAGTTCAGTTGAGTGAAATTCTAGGCAGTCAGTTAGTATAATGCGCTCTTATGTATATAATGTTCGGTATCTGTCCGGATTTGGTTTTTTTCCCGATGTAATTGGAGGTTAATTTTTTGAAATTTGAATTGTTAGAGTTTCTGTTTATTGAAATTAAGGGATTGTTATGCTATATTTGTGCCTTTTTTTTTCATATAATAATTCTGTATTGTGTAAAGAAATTGAACGAGGTTTTATTATGTCTTTGTATGATGGTTTCTTGTTTCTGGTTGTGTTTTGTTGTCTTAAGACCACGAAGTGTCTTGATGTGTTACTTTTTAAGAAACCAGCAAACGTGTTTGCACATTGGCTGTAGTGCAAGGTTGCTTCTGGTTGATTTTACATGAGGGAAATTTATTGGTGGTGGAACATAATTGAACCATTAGGATCATGGCTGTGGACATGTAAAAGCATTTGAAGCTCTCAGTTTGATTTGAGCATATCCTATTCAGATGCTCCTGTAATGTTTTGTTATTGTTCATTAACATGCCTCTTTTCCAGAGTTCCTTTGAGTTCGTCATGGCCTGAGATAACAGTGTTGTCATGTTCAAGAATATGAATGCTTTCAAATAGCGTTTGCCAAACTAAAACCAGTACATATTGCAGGAACTGTATGTCAATATTGGCTGGCCTCTGTACAGGAAATATGGACATGCTTTTGAGGTGAGAATTTGGAGCTCTTCATTTTGGAGATTTTTCCTTTTTGACCTGTTATGCACTACTCAATGAATTGACATGCAGGCATTCAAAATCATGGTGAATGACCCTGATTCAGTTTTGGATCCCCTCACTCGTGAAGTCAAAGAAACTGGCCCTGATGGACAGGAGGTAACCATTGTTTGGTGAAGTCTTTGTCACATTCTTTCTGTTCATTACAGAGATTTCATTCACGGTGCAGGTAACCAAGGTAGTGCCTGCTGTGTCAGAGGAAATCAAAGAAGCTTTGATTAGGAATATCAGGAGAAGAATGACCCCACAGCCACTGAAGATAAGGGCTGATATTGAGATGAAATGTTTCCAGTTTGATGGTGTTCTCCACATTAAGGTCCAATTCGCATTCTTAGCTTTGCCTTCTTTTCCTGTGGACAGTGTTCGTGAACTTGACCATGTTTACTGTGGGTAGAATTTCTAGTTTCATGATGCTATTCTATATTACAAAAGCTACCCTTTGACTTTGCAGGATGCAATGCGGAAAGCTGAGGCTGCTGGAAATGCAGACTGCCCTGTGAAAATTAAACTGGTTGCTCCTCCACTTTATGTTCTCACCACACAAACCCTAGACAAGGTTAGCCTTATTCTGAGAACTATCTTGGGATGAAATAGAGAACCTTACATGATTATAGATTTAATTTATTTTTTTTATTATGTAGGCTGTTGTGAAATTCCATGTGCAAGTCCTAACTCCCAAGTGACTGCTAGTGTCATGCATAGAGAGAATGCTAATTGTAGTAATGCTCATGTCCAAATGCTGAATCTCATTGCTTTTATGTTCTTTGATGCTTTATTCAACATAGAATTGTAGGCAGAGATCTAATCAAGTATACAATGATGCGCTAACACATGTTGGAGGATGTAAATATATACTCAAACTCCCCTGCTCTTGGGGTGACAACAATACTTGCACCCCTCGCCCTTTTCCCCTTTCTTTTTAATTGTCTGGTAGGGGGTGATTAGCCAGCCTCATAAAGTTCAAGGCAGTTCATTTTCAGATTTTGAAATTGCCTAGGTTGTGATTTGTGCAAGATAGCGAGTTTTCATTGGCATGGTAACTCAGCCTGCTGGAAAAAAAAGAAAAAGAAAAAAGAACTCTGATCATTTAGTATTTTTATCATGTACTGTCACTTGATTTAAATTGAACTGTTTACTGAACTTTTTGTTGGAGGCCAGAATGTGAAATGGGTTGGTGACTGTTGATGATTAGCTGTTTTACAGACCAGCATTCTGATTCCTATGATTTGTTATCAAGCTAGAATTGAAGGCCCTGTCAACTGTTTTTTTTTTAAAAAAAATGACTTGGAGACAATTATGGGATGCTGTCATTATTGTGTATTTGCATGGTGCTGATGAAATGCTCTGATTTCTACTGGCCCGTGCAGGATCAAGGAATATCAATTCTCACCCAAGCAATTGCTGCATGCACTGAAGCAATAGAGGCGCAGAAAGGGAAACTTGTTGTGAAGGAGCCACCGAGAGCAGTGAGTGTCAATTTTTTCATCTGCTCAAGGGTTTTTATTTGTTTTGAACACTTAATGAAACTGGAACTCTTCTCAGAATTTTTGGTGTCAGCCCATAAGGGCTTCTTTTGGGAAAATTTATTTACTTCATTTATAACTTGCTTTCCATTCTGGGCATCTCTGACTTGGTATATTGTGGTTTAGGTGAGCGAACGAGATGATAAATTGCTTACCGAGCACATGCTTAAGTTGCGGAGTGCCAATGAAGAGATCAGTGGCGATGAAGATAGTGAAGAAGAAGAAGATACGGGGTTGGGAGATGCTGATGTGGAGAACGCAGTAGGTATAATGGAGTGAAAAAGGCAGCGGAAACTGCTACTTTTTGTTTGGAAAATCATTTCCCCAATTTTTTGGACAAGGTTTTGGGGGAATTGTATTGATGAGTTTTTTTTACCAATTTACTCAATCATTGAGCAGATTTTAGGTGAGGATACATAACTGCCTATTTATTTAACTGCTGAACAATTTGCTATTCTCTGTCGTCTTTCTCGAGTGTTATATCTTTTGCTCTGTTACACACGAATGGCACTTGGATCGGGGCCTATATATATATAAATGCTTTTGTTGAAGCTGCATGTTCTATCGTTAATAATCTTTTTCGTCTTGGAAAACCAATATTGAATGCGGAGAATTAGCTCCGCAGTCTCACAAGCTCCGCCATTCTTTCTCTCGTAATCTTCCATTTAAGTGAAAAACTTGGCTAATAGAATTAGCGGGGATGATCTTAGAAAAAATAATAATAATGAATGCGGAGAAGGGTGTAAAATACGACTGTCATTTATAGATTTGAAGGGTGGTTTTGTGCGTGTTAAATGGGTGTTAAATATATAAACTGATAAATAAAAAAAGTGGGATTTTTTTTTATAAAATAGCACGTACGAATGTTTCTAATTTCAAAAATATTTTCAGTCAATAATGTCTCTAAACTGTTTTTGAACGAAAGTGAAGATGTTAATTTCATATAGAAACTAGAATGGGTATTCACAGCCATGTGAAAGGACCGTATAAAAGTTTGTACTAAAATGATTAACTATATATAATTAGTTCGTCTTGAAAATGTAGAATGTTTCTTCTCTCCTGGTTTCAAGTAACTTAGTTATGGAATATACTTTATTTTTTTTCCTTTACCAACGTTTCTCAGTAATTTTCAATAAAAAATAAGAAAACATTAATAAATTATTTTTAAGCATTTTTTTAATAAATATAAAAATAATAAAATAATATATAAAAAATTATATGATAAAAATTAACAAAATAGACATCCTATTCGTATTGAATATTAATGAGAAAAGTTTTATTTTTTTCATATTAAATTAATGTATAATTAATTATAAAATAATTTTTAATATTATTGTAAGAAGCTATAATCTTCTTAGAAACTAAAATATTATTAGATAATTATTTAAATATCATTTAATCTAATTTAAAAGCTCAGGGTTAATTTTATTTTTTTTTTTAAAAAAAACTAAGAATGTTTGTGTATGGGAGGACAAACCCCACTCCTGGTCCAAAAGAGAACCCCATGCATGCATGGGCTTGAAAGGCAAGGCATGCGTGAAAGGCTTTCTCTCTTTTTTTGCCCGTACTCCTAGCCCGAAAAAAATTCTCAGGCATGCATGGGCATGGGCATGAAAGGCAAGGCATGTGTGTTTAGCTTTCTTTATTATTATTATTTTTTTTAATGGGTAGACTACACCTTTTTTATTAATAAATTAGACGAAAATCATGGCACTAGAGAGAAGAAATCGCGTATCAAATATCAATCAATTTTGAGTGATGAATCTGTCATTTGTATTATATTATATACGATAACATGTTCATCTTTTTATTTTATTCGATTAAACAATATACACAAATTGTAATCCAAGAAACTACGAATATAAAATGTTATAAAGGGCAGACCTTGGAAATTCTCTTACAAAGTTTATTTACTAAAAATAACTCTTGAATTATTATTCATAACTAAAAACTATTTTTTTTTTTTTATAAATCATATCAAACTGCCTTTTAGTACATAATTGAAAATGACCAGGAATAGAAACAAATTACATGTAACTATAACCATCTAGATGGTGACTTAGCGATAAAAACTTGGAATTAAAAGGTTTGCTCGATAATTTTTTTGGCCATTGGTGGTTTATAATTCCACCATAGATCACTTGCCTTTAAAACCAGGTTCGAGCAAGTGTCTGCCATCATTTCTTACTTGGGGCGGGTTTTCTTTTCTCCTTTTGTAAAAATACAGAAGGTCAGCCCCAGAATAGTTAGAGGAACTTTTAGCCCCTTTAGCCCTTTTGTAACCTTGCTCCTCGTAAGGTCATCTTGATTGAATGCCATCGTCTCTCTGTCTCCGACCCAAAATCTCTGGATCTCGATCCTTGCTAGTTGCTTAAACCCTTTCTCTCCCAAAAGCTCACAAAAAGAAAGCATATGGCGATGATATCTGTTCAAAATCTGGTTAAAGAAAGAAAATACCCTTTCATCTTCGCTCTTGCTATCTTACTCGTTTCCGCCACTATCTTCTTCTTATACTCAAACAATCTTCAATCTCTCACATTCTCTCTCGGAGATCTCCAAAAATCTAACCCCACTGCCTCAAAACCTTCTCAAAACGCCACCATCTCACCTGACACCACCCAAAAAGTCGATGATGCCAACGATAATACCAAGAGCGATGATAGTAATGATTCCAATTCATCAAATGATTATGAAAATAATAATACTACTATTACTAATATTGATAATAATGATCATAATAATTTACTAATAGTTGATTTGAAGATAAAATGGGTGGCGTGTAAAGGACCGGTGGCAGTGGATTATATACCGTGTTTGGATAATTCCCAGGCTATAAAAGAGCTGAAATCAAGAAGGCATATGGAGCATAGAGAGAGGCATTGCCCGCAACCAAGTCCAAGGTGTTTGGTGCCTCTTCCTAATGGTTATAAAGTGCCAGTTCCGTGGCCGAAAAGCAGGGACATGGTGAGATTATTTTGATTAATTCTTTTTGGTAAGATTTTGGTTTTAGTTAGTTTTCTTCCTTTTTATTTCAGGTTTTAGTTGTTGGGCAAAATCTGGAAGCTTAATTTTAAGTTAGCCACCTAAATTTTTTGTATTGTTTTAGGAGTGAGGGATGAGATTTGATATTTTTTTTCCCTAAGGATGTATTATGGTGGAATGGGATTGAAGTTAATTATCCAAAAAAAGAAGAAAATAATAATAATAGTAATAATGAATGAATGAATGAAGAGAAGGGTGTAAAATGCTACTACCATTTATAGATTGGATGCCCATATATGGGTTTTGTGCGTGAGCTAAATGGGTGTTCCTTGTTATTTTCATTTTTGATTCAAGGGTTTACTTAACAAGTAAGCCAAAATAAATTCTACATTATTTTTTGTTTGGATAATCCAATTTAGTTATTTTCCCCTTTTTTCTGTTTTCCAGATTTGGTATGATAACGTTCCACACCCTAAGCTTGTCGAATACAAGAAGGATCAACATTGGGTGATTAAGAAGGGGGATTTTCTTGTTTTCCCTGGTGGTGGTACCCAATTCAAGGATGGGGTTACTAACTACATCAATTTCATTGAAAAGGTGGGATGAATTGACTTAATTTTATTCTTATTTCTTAAATATGATTGGTTTGTGACAGGCTACTCATTAGTTATGCCTGGGAAAGGCAATCGCCAATGTGTCATTGGATATTGGTATGGATTGTAATTTGTGTGTTTGGGTGAGTAATTGGTGGATGATTCTTATGATTCTTGTAATGTGCAGACTTTGCCAAGTATTGAGTGGGGGAGGCACACTAGGGTAATTTTAGATGTTGGTTGTGGCGTTGCCAGCTTTGGTGGCTATTTGCTGGACAGAGATGTTATTACCATGTCATTTGCCCCAAAGGATGAACATGAAGCTCAGATTCAGTTTGCTCTGGAGCGGGGAATTCCTGCTACGCTTTCTGTCATTGGCACACAAAAGTTGACATTTCCAGATAATGCTTTTGATCTGATTCATTGTGCTCGATGCAGGGTTCATTGGGATGCAGATGGTATTAGTGTTATATATATTAAGTTTGAACTTCTTGTCTCTTATGAATAATCTTTTGAATTGTTCTCTCCTCTTTATCAGCCTAGCTGGGAGTTGACGTATTTGTGATGCTGTTCATTAAATTTCAGGAGGGAAACCACTAATGGAACTCAACAGAATTCTCAGACCTGGGGGTTTCTTTGTGTGGTCTGCTACTCCAGTATATCGTGATGATGACAGAGATCGCAATGTTTGGAATTGTAAGCTGATAGTTGTCTCTGTGCTTGTATTTCTTACTCTTCTCCCCCCCAACCACATCCTCTTTAAATCCATTTTTTCTCTATACACTAATTATCTCCCTCCTCGTGACTCGATAGAGGGCAACAATCTCCTTCATGTTGCTTATTTATATCCATTTTATTGCAAAATCATCAGAATCAGCCGTGGAATTAATAATGACTATTTTAAGTTGATCTAAATTGGAAGTTTGTCTTGCATGTCTGGTTCAGCTATGGTAGCTTTGACAAAATCTATATGCTGGAAGGTTGTGGCCAAGACTGTTGATTCATCAGGAATCGGACTTGTAATATATCAGAAGCCTGTCTCATCTTCCTGCTATGAAAAACGCCAAGAAAGCAATCCTCCTCTTTGTGAGCAGCAGGATGAGAAGAATGCTCCATGGTATTCTTTGTGAAAATATCATCTCCTACAGGAAATTGTGATGTTTATGTTTTGTTTAGCCGACTGGCTTTTGGTCTGTCTAGTTGTTGTGTGTGTAAGAAAAAGTAATTTTTGCCCCTTATGACTTTTCTTCTTTCATTTTTTTCAAAACTTTTTTTCGGTCTGATAGGTATGTACCTCTCAGTGGATGTCTTCCTAGACTTCCAGTTGATAGCATGGGTAACCTGGTTGGCTGGCCAACACAATGGCCTGATAGAATTAGCAGTAAGCCACCAAGCCTGACAACCCTGTCAGATGCTGAAGAGATGTTCATCGAGGACACCAAACATTGGGCATCTCTTGTATCTGATGTTTATCTGGATGGCCCTGCTATAAACTGGTCGAGTGTGCGGAATATAATGGATATGAATGCTGGCTATGGAGGGTAAGATTTTTAAACTTTGCAAAGCACTTGGGACTGATTTGTATTATTTGTTAGGTTTTATTGTTCGGCTGTTATCTTAGGTCTCTCCTTTTCTTTAGTTTCCCTATTTAGTTGTCCACATAGAGCAGTCTCTAGGCTATGAATGTTAAATTTGCTAGTAGATTTTAATGTCGTTATCTAATTTGGATCCATCTCTCTTTCTCAACTTCTTTTCCCATTTCCATAAGTCTAGAGAGACAGCAAACACTTGAATGTTATTTAATCAAATATACACGTGCGCATGTGCACTCCCACACTTAATTTGGAAAGAAAAAAAAAATGCACTATTGCCCAATGAGTTGCGGTAACATTTTTCTTGGACTACTTAATTGCATGACTGCTTGATCACACCCTGCAATTGAAGCTTGCTGTGCTGTTGAGATTTTTGTTCTTACAGATTTGCAGCAGCCCTCATTGACCTTCCTTACTGGGTGATGAATGTTGTCCCCACACACACGGAAGATACTCTGCCCATTATTTTTGACAGAGGGCTGATTGGAATCTATCATGACTGGTGTGAGTCTTTGAATACCTATCCGAGAACATATGATCTATTGCACGCCAGCTTTCTCTTCAGAAATCTAACTCAAAGGTGCTGTATCATTTCTTGTTTTTAAAGCTTGCTCATTATACTCTAATTTATGGTTGTTTTCCGGTTTGGATGTTGCATAAAAAAATGAGCAAAATATCAGACAAATTGGTGCTTTGGCAACCATGTCGTCAATGAACTTGTAGGATTACTCTCTTTGTGGCTGCTGTGTTGAATTTACTCTGCAATTTTTCAGATGTGATATTATAGATGTAGCTGTGGAGATGGATCGCATCCTGCGACCTGGTGGATATATTTTGGTTCAAGACACTATGGAGATGGTTAACAAGCTAAATTCAGTATTGCGTTCGATGCAGTGGTCAACGAGCCTCTATCAAGGACAGTTTCTCGTTGGTAACAAAGGGTTTTGGCGTCCCAAATAATGGTGAAATAGTGGGCAGAGGTCGTGATTCAACATGTGATATCAATTGGGATTAAAAAAATACATGGTCTTATTATCAAGCTATTAAAGAATTTTGATGAAAATATTCTTGAGAGCTGTTTGATTACTGCAACTAGAAGATCGCCCCTCTTTTGGTGGTGTAAATCTTTATAGCGCATCTTATATGAACAAAAAGAGATCAGAGCGGTTGATTCAATTACTGAAAATTGTGTGGTTATCCTGCCAATGTATAAAAGTTTAATTGTATAAAAACATACACGATCACTTAGTCGTTTGAAGTTGCTACAGTGCTGATATCAACAGACAGACGCCTGTATCCAGTTTGTTTGAATATAGCAGCTGCTTCTTATTATTTTCTTCAAACTCAATAGTTAGCATGTATTGGCAGTCATTTTGCTATTTACGCCTAATTTTTGTTTTGCCCCCGAACCACATAACGATGCATGGCCATGCAATGAAGCGCCGCCAAGCCACAATAAAATCTGTTAGCAGAGATATGAATATGCGCACGCTATTTGTCTAGCGCCGCCATCCCAGCATCCCTGTCGTTATGCTTCACAGGGAACGTAGCTGTTCTGTTTCAGATGCGTACACATAATCAAAACTGAATCCTGGCGGTTAGCCTTCATAGAAGATGACAAGCTTCAAGAAAGATTAACAAACTGAACTTTTTTCTTTTCTCTAACTCCTCTACAATCCATGTCTAATATTTACTTGGCGGGCATTACCATAGATTTAGCATTCGTCGGCAGCTAATCTACCCACGTTTAAGACAACAAAGTGACAACTAGAAAACCACACTTTAAAGCTTCTTGGAGAGCGAACTCAATCAGATCGTACTGAAAACCAGTAGCAAACCAAAGCAAACTATCAATCTGCATCACATTGGCACTAGCTTCTTGTTGACACAGCTTAATGTACGCCACATGCAAGCCTGTATCACATTCTTTATCATTGAGATGCATTCCTGTAGCTCTGGAATCCTGACAACAGGCGCAAGTTCAATGAAACTTCATATATGGATGCTCGTCTCTTGGCATTATCAAAGTAGTCAGTAGATGGTTTTCCCCTATCTTTCTTAATATTTTTTTCTGTCCAGTTTTTTTTCCAAATCTCAGGCAAGTAGGACATCCCTTTTCATCGCTGAGTGGGAATCTTCAAAAAGCAGAATAACTAAATTAAATTATGAAGCAAATTAGTTAATTTATTGCTTTCATTGCTGATTGATTTCCAAGCAGATTAGTTCATTGGATCACATCTCCCATCTACACAATCATCTCAGTTATAATCTCTAATCTCTAAAGACGACAACTTCAGTTGTACTCGTACATAAACAATTTTGACATTATTTCACAACCAGCACCTTCTTTCCTAGTTTATTTGTTTAATCTTACTGGTGAATATAACAATTCTAACAGGAAACCACCTAAGGTATCCCTGTACAACAATCAGAGCGTAAAAACCGGAATATCGTCCTTAAGTTGTACAGTAAGACCAAGACACTTGGAAATCCACAAAATCATCTCTGAAATGAATTCACAGAAATCTCAGAGAGTGACAAAGCATAATAGCTAATCTAGTATTTGCAGCAATATTATAGCTCTAAAATTGGAGACCGCTTTATAGGCAGCAGAGGTTTCAAAAGCTACCAGTCAGCACTGTATGTTATGTTCAGAATCACACATCCAGGAACACTCAAAGAGAAACATGATTGTTTTGAACTAGAAACTTTGCAATGAAATTGAGATCAGAAATTTCTATTAACGAACAGACGGACATGTACAACTGCAGAAATGAAAGATTATTTTGAATTTCAAAACAAGTGAAACAAACATTAGAATCAACAGAGTCAAATTACATTACTTAACAGATGGACAGACATTGGCAGAATCGTCTTTGATGAGTGTTCCGTTCAATGCTGCAACAGTCCTGACATAGCAACCGAACTCATCCCTGCAAACGTAAGTTTGATTAGTCATTACTTCACCTGAAAGAACAGAATGATCCTTAACCTCCATCCAACCATTAGAAACCTGTTTGTTATTAACATGGCTCGACAACTTCCCAATTCTTATCCTCTCATTCACTTCATGGGTAACATTAGTAACAAGAATATAAGTATCGTTCTTCAGTCCAGGAAGAGTCACAGTAATCACTTTGAGAGGATACTTTGTCCTAACAGTAACACGACTAACCAATCCACCCACATCATTCAACACTTTCGCTTCTCTTCTCACCTTGATACTCTGTTTGACAACCTTATAAGATCCATTCTTTCTGAACCTTATCGAGCTCCTAAGCCTAACCTCCTGCGTAATACTAGTAGTCAAATTCCCTGAACTCGACTTAACCCACCCCTCCAATCGTGTAAACTTCTCCGCCTTAATCTCAAACGATCCATCAAGTGATTGAAACCCTTCCCTACGACTTATTTCCGACGCAGGATTAATATTCACAACATTCTTAGCTTCAACAACCGTGGAAGCTGTGTCCAACCAAACGTGCAAATTAGCATCAACAAGCCAATACTCAATCCCATCCGTAACTCCAATACCAAAAACATGATCTTTCCCGTCTAAAAGCATCCCTAAAAAGGGCGTCAAATCAAAATCATACGAAGGTAAATTAAAAGCACCGATCGCTACAACCGGTTCCCAAAACAAAGGATTAATCCCTCCGGTAAAGATAACCGGAAATGGCATTTCTGATCCCACTAATTTCCCATCAATTGTAACAAAGACCTCCCTAAACGCGCCATTACCCCGCGGAGTGCTCAGATTATTCATTCTAATGTAAGAATTCGACGGATTCGAATACCAAAACTCGTCATTCCCATGAAACGACACATATAATTCCAAAACGACTTTCCGTGTATTCAACGGAAATCTAACCTTCTCAAATTTAACATCCAATTCACTCTCTATTATAAACCAATAACCCTTTGTGCTATCGGATGCTGAAATCGGAATTATCAAATCAGCTGGTGGATCATACATGCTCTTGTCTCCAAACAAGGGTGATTGTAAAACTGGGGCAATCAGATTTTGATTTATACCGGTCAAAGGAACCTTGACTGCGTTATCTTTGTAGAAGTAGAGAGTGACATTAACATGGTAAACGCCGGTGTAGATATCGTTAACGATGTTTTCGAGCATGAGAGTGAAGTTGAGGTAGTTTTGTACGAGGAGAGAGGAGTACTTAGTGATGTCTTTCCGAACATTCCAGAAGATACCGTGTTCTTCGGGTTCAGCGGTGCTGGTGCGGAGGAGCTCGGAGCCACCGAGCCATAAGGCGGAGACGCGATCGTATTGGTCCCCTTTGGATTTGACGTGGAATTCGAGGGTGACGTGGGACCAAGGAGGGGGGCAGTCGAGTGGTGGGTAGTATGGGGTGGAGAAAGGAGGTTTGTTGATTGTATTGGCAAATGAATGGTTGATGGTTTGGAGCACGCATGATGGGGTCAAACGATCGCCGGGTAGAGGATGGGTGAGTTCGAAGTATTCTTTAGGTTCGGGCTCGGGTGAGGGTTCGGGCTCGGGTGATGGTGAGCGAGGTGGCGAGGATGGCTTGAAAAAGTGATCTGGTGAAGTAGAGCGAGCGAGGGGAAGGGACGCGGTCACGACGAGGAGGAGAAACAAAGTGGGAGATGGGTGCATTTTTTAGGTTTCCTTCTATTTTGGGTGGCGACGAGGACTGAGGAGAGAGATGGTTAGTTATGTGATGTGAAGCCAGTCTCTGTTGACTTAAAAAAGATCTTGAAATTACTGCCCTGGATTTTATTTTTATTTTTTTGTTCAGTAAACTTGTCGCTTGCTGAAACCAAAGGACACGAGGTAGGGACCCTCCTCGGTTGTTCCTCGTTATACCAACTAACTTCAAAATACATAGAAGATCAATGATAACTTCTGTCTCACAGAAATCTCCATGTTTCCCTTGTGTCAATTTCATCAAAAGCTTATCATGTTTCTTTTGTCACGGATATAAGAACTCGTCAATGGAAAAAGCCGACTCCGAGAAAGGATATAGAAAAACATGGCAGCGACTGGGATTGTAAGCAAAATATCGTCATTGAAAACCAATTATGCTCTAAAATAAACACCAACCAATCTGATGCTTCAAACATTCACCCTAGGTCGTCGGCAAAAAAGATCCACTTGGTAGATTGATTAAAGGTTAGAAATAGATATATATATCTGGAGAAATCTTTAATGCTGTGGAAATGAGTTGAAGGAAAGGAGAGTAGATGCGAGGCCAGTGATGTAAACTGTAAAGATCCAGTTGAAGGAAAGGAGAGTGTGTTTCTATATGCGAGGTACATAAGAATTATGACATAAAAACTCTAAATGGACGCCATGTAAGGGAAGCTAGGAAATTTCCTTCTCCTGTAACAGTAGGAAAGCATTGTCTTTTCCCTTTTTAGTGATTTTTTATGCATTCAAACTAGATTCATCATCTTGCTTGTTCAATCTATAATAGGAAGGTGGACTATCACTATAGGATTTTTGGAAATTTTGATTTTGCTTATCGTATTCGATCCTATTTGTTTATGTATTTTAAAAATAATTTTTAAAAAAATTAAATTTTTATATTTTATTTTGCTTCAGATTATTTTTTGACTTGTTCAATCTATTTTGCTTGTCACTATTTCGATATATTTATAAACAAAAAAAACTTTATAAAATAATCGCTATCTCGTTATCAATTATCTTCTTCACATGATTATAAATGTTGCCTCCAAAGATAGCGGCAGATATAAATATCGTCATGATGGAACAACAAACTTGACACACAGTTTGTGCCCATGGATTTTCGATGATGGAAAGAAGCCTAATCTCTTCTCTTTTTTAAAAAAAAATATAAAGGTATCTTGAGTGAGTTTATACATACCAGGTTAAGTTTTTGCAGTTAGAAAGCAGCCTTTATACAGGGTTAAGACGTAAAAGTCTAAGTTATTGAATTTTATTAAGTTTTATTATTAGACTTTCATTTATATTATTTTGTTGGGTTTTTATTAATCAGTATATTTCAAATCTAAATTTGATTCTTATTAGGATTTTACTATTTATTTATAATTTGACATTATAGTTAGTTTTTTATGATTTGATTCTTTTTTTTTTAATCCCTTTCTCGGAGACAGGTTTTTAGTTGTTCCTGCAACTAATCTACCCATTCCCAAAATTAACTTCGGCTCCCGCATCAAACCCTCAACAGTCAAGCCCATCCACTGCCCAGATCAGACGCTAGAGACCCGCAACGGCAGGATCAACCATAACAACAATCTTGCCCGATTGTCCACAAACGACAAATCCGACCCTGCTTTTAAAGAAAATATCGCTGATCTAATGCTGGAACTGTAGAAGTTATGTGACAGAAGGGTTTTGAGAAATGTTTGTAGAGGAAATATCGCTAATAGAAACTTGGTGGACTTTAGTACCAAAGCTTGGTGTTTCTGAGAAACAACAAAGAGTTCCGCAACAGACTGGTGGGTGTTGTGCGGGACAATATATAATTTGCTTGCAATGCATTCGTGACCCCTGCTTTCTCATGGGAGAGATCAAATTATCGAGTTGAGGATGAGACTGTAACATGTTGCTCTTAACACTTGTCAATGTTCAGTCAAAATTACAAAAAAAAAAAAAAAAGTGATTTAAGACTGGTTTATGGTTGCAACATGAGAAATGACGAGGAAGGCAGAGAGAGAGGGGGAGAAGAGGAGGCTCCTCTATCCACCAGAAACTGTGAAATATCATCATAACCGATGGCTTTAGCCATGTAGAGAGGGGTGGCACCTCGATTGCTCCTCGCATTAACATTGGCTCCCCTGTTGATCAACACCTCCACCGTTTCTATGTGGCCGCCCTCCACTGCCAAATGCAACGGGGCATGACCTTCATTGTCCTGGCATTCTAAATCCACTCCAAATTCAACAAGCATCGACACTATGTCCGTGTGTCCCTTCACAGCTGCTGCGTGCAAGGCTGTGAAACCATATTGATCGCGATATTTCAAGCTGGCACCCCTTCTCAGTAATGATTCGAGGCTCTCTAATTCACCACGTCTTGCGGCCATTAGTGCTAGCTCTCCACATTGTAAAACCTCCACAACCTCCTCCTGCATTGTTATACGTTGTTCCAGTTGAAGAGTAAGAAAAATTCAACTAGATGGATACCAAATGTGAGGGCTGAATGTTTTCGCAGTAAAATCACAGTATGCTTTCTCAAACCAATGCCATGTAAGATAGGTAATTGTTTTTTCAATCCGTAACGTCACTTGCTAAAAAAAATTCTTTGTTATTTTTCATGATTTTACTTCCAATATATCCAGCAGCAGCATGCAACGAATAATAATGTTATCTCAGAATATCTACTTTTAAAAAAATATATATATATCTACTTTTTAATTTAAGCTTCGTAGCTAATAATCAGTAAAAAACAAAAGGCTAAAATTGGACGCACAAGTTCTTTATCAACTTACATGGCCCTTGTCACGAGCAGCGTCCATTGCTGAACGGCCACGATCATCTGGAATGGTGGGGTCCGCGCCAACATCAATTAACATCTCAACCATCCTACGGTCACCATTAGCCGCTGCTCTATACAACGCTGTCCTACCATCCTTACTCTTAGCATCCTTATCAGCATCCGATTCCACCAACAATTTAGCACACTTGATATTTCCCCTACTAGAAGCCAAATGCAACGGTGTCCTTCCCTCCTTATCTCTCAAATCCAACGGCCCCGATCCTTTCAACAAATCCAAAACATCATCCACCCGATCAAGAGCCGCTGCCACGTGTAAATCACTCCATCCCTTGGATTCCCACCTGGGATCCACCTGATAAGACCCCACCCCACCAGCTGTCACACATGCGTCAATCTTCAACCCGCCTTCAAGCAGTAAATTCACCACAACCTCCGAGTTGTCCAACTCGGTCGCAACTCGGAGCAACGACTCAGCATCTCTCTGGGTCAATTCAGACAGAATTGTCTTTTGCCTCTTCAATATATTCTTGACTGAGTCGGCATCTCCACAGCTGACAGCGTGGCGTAGAAGAAAGGGTCCAACAAAGGCAACCTTGAGTTTGAAGTCCTGAGTTGAGTCGAGAGGGAGAGAGGAGAACCAGGAGGCTAGTGAGTCGGGGTGAGTTGAACACGGCGAGTTGGAGGCAAACGGAGCCGTTTTGATTAGAAAACGGTCAGACGGAGAGCGTGGGAAAGTGGGTGGGAGTTGATTTTGAGGTCTGAGGACGATTTGGAAGGTAGCGAAAGACAGAGGAGAAATGAGTCCAGTTGGTGGATTAACAAGAAACTTATGCGGAGATGAAGTTTGGATTTTGAAAGCTACTGGGGCTGTGGCACAAAGTGACCTCAAACGTACTGTGGCTCGGCATTTGGAATACAGCAAGAAGTCTATGCGCACCTCTGTGTCTGATAATTCTACTAATCTCTCCATTGTAGGTGTACGTAATACGAAAGAGGAGTGATGTCTTCTTGGTAATGGGCGGCAGTGAGGTTTGTGGTTTCTTGTGATCAACCCGTGAATATGTGGGGTTCTTGTCTTGTGACTTGTTTGGCGCTTTGTTAAAAATACGAATTTCATAAGAAGAAGAAGAAGGCTTATCCAATATGATTTGTACTCATCATTAATCCAGAGTTAAGAGAATTGCTAAGAACATAAGATAGAAAAAAACAAGATCGCATTGAATAACTCTATGTTTGGTATAATTTTTATAAATTGATTTAAATTGTTTTTTAACTTTGATTCAGAGAAAAACCTTATGTATGTTTGGTTAAAAATAACTTTTAAATTAATTTAAAAGCTGATTACAAAATTATATCGAAATTTTACTCTGATCAAAAGTTTAAATTCTTTTACTTTAAACTTAATTATAATACACTTTTAAAAAAATAGATTCGGGTTATTTTTACCAAAATATTTATGATTTACAATTATTTTAATTTATTCTTGTTATAATTTATTTATAAAAATAATTTTTGAGTTACAATATAAAATAAAAAATTATAATTAAAAAACCAAATCAGGTGAACTCGGAATTATTTAGCATGAAAGGTAAGATATATACAAAGCTCATTTATCCAAAATTTTAAAATCCAATCTTTCAACGGTGCCTAGTAAATATTTGGAATTTTTTTCACTACAGTAGACTAGAAGTTGGTGATTAATTTGCAAATTAGTATTTATTATTATGCATGAACTGTATTTTTTGGATTTAAAGGCTTCTAATTGTTGTATAGCAAGTATTTAATTTTATTAAATTGTCGATGCATGATTAATTTACGTGCCAAGACAAAACACTCATGTGCAAAAAAAAATAATCCAAAACGTTATAAGTGCAGCCTGCTCCTGGAGAAATGTCCCACTTTAGGCCCCACCTCGATTGATTAAAACCAGTCTGATGAGAGTATTTAGCGATTTATTTTGTTAATTATGTTGCTTACGCAAGAGGATTATGTGTGGTTTTCTTGATTATGGTTTCTTATCCCACCTTCAGTGACCCTCCACTATCCTTCTACCAGACAGTGTATAGTGTTAAGCTCCGTCTGTTAATTGGCTCAACCTATTTTTAAAGTACTTTTTACATAAAAAAAAATATTAAATTAATTTTATAAAATACTAATTAATTTTTTTTAAAAAAAATATTTTACAAAAATATCATTTATTACATTACCAAACATGTACCTGGAATGCTAGGGAACCCGGTTTCAACAAGAACAGGCATTTCTAGAATGGGCCTTGCTAGCTTAACAACCAGGCTAAGGCCCAATAACGTAAAAATCAGAATCTGTCTCGTCTTTCTCATAAAGGCTTAAACCCAAAACCATGATCCTCAAGATTCTCCACAAAATCCCCAATAAATCCTCTATCCCAACCCCCAGGCCCATCTCCTCCACTTTCCGTTCCCTTTTCACAACCCCAAGCAGAAAATTCAATGAGTTTCTCACAACGTTAAAAGTTTTTCTCAATTATGCTCTTTACCTTATCTTGTTTATGTGAGTTCGTACATAAAATTGCTCTGAATAACTAGCCATCTCTGTCCTTTTATCTATTCGGCGAGACAATTCGGTAAAGTTTTTCTCAAATAGTGTTTTTACGGCTAATTAATACAATACATACCCAAACATTAATTATATATCTTGCTAGTTCGAGGGCCCTAAGAAAATTTTTTTAAAAAAAATAAATTGATTTAAAATTAAAGTAAATCAAAAATAATTTTGTCAGATATTGACGTGTGCAGATAAAGTATGTGAATTGTACATTAAAAACAATTTATTTTAAATCACCACATGTGATTTTCAATAAGAACAAAATAATTAAATTTCAAACTGTGCATATTGAATTGACAAATAATAATAAAAATTATTATTAAGAAATCAAAGTAAATTTATAATATTTGAAGCTAATAAAATGTTTTTAAAAATTAAATTTAGTGTATATTTAAATTTCAATGCTCTATTAAGTAAATAAATTTAAGATCACGCATCATAGATTTTTTAAGTTTTAACAACACAAAAACCATTATTGTCCTGAGATCTCAATTTACCTGTAATTTTATTACATGTCTTTGGCACTCTTCAGTGTGTGTGTGTGTGTGTGTGTGTGTTGAGTTGTGTAAAAAAATAGCATGTTAAAATTGTGAATTGCCAACACATAAAAAACAAATATCAGAAGAAAAAAGAAATCAGCTCAATGCCTCCTGGCTTAAACGCGACATGTCCCAGCAAAGTCTAAAAAACCTAAATATTTTTTTAAAAAAAAAGAAGAAGAAGAACGATGCCTCATTCAATGAGAATGACTCGTCGTTTTTTGTCTTTTTTTAATTATCGGATCAAGAATTTCTATCCACAACTTTCTAAAACATTGTTTTCACAGCTGTCATCCAAAAAGATTTTAATTTCATCCCTACAATGTTTATAAATCAGTTTCAACTTTAAAACCTATTTTAATCCATTTTAAATTAATAGTTTAAAAACAAAATGAAGGAATTGAAATATCTTTGCTATAACTAATTAAAATATCGCATCATATTTTGTGGTCAAAACACATACAAAACAAGTCCGATCATGCCCTTCAGAGAAGTATAGACTTGTAAAGCATCGCATCGTTTATACGCGATGTTTTAATGGCCTTTTTGGTCGTGAAATCCTCACATACGAACGTCAAACATCATCACCTTGAATGTTGAATTGGATCCGGATCATGAATCCTTGAAGTTGTGAGTCTGCAAACACGAGCAAAGCCTGATTAGAGGTCAGCGTCCGGTCGTCGTTCCAACGAGACATGTAAACTATGGATGAATCTTCAAAGCTTGTCTGCTGCTCGCTTCATGCTGATTTATCTATATGCTGATGGATTGAAAGTTTAACAATATTTTGTTTTGAGCCCAGATAGAAACAGGAAAGCAGTTTTATGTCCATCTCCGTGGCTTGAAATACAAATTGATATTATTTACTCTAAACTTAGATGCTATGTCAAATAATTTAAACTGTTAGATAAATTTTTAATATATAAATTATATTATTTTTTAATAACTTGGAAGCAATATTTTTATTTTTTAAAATTGTTTTAAAAATAAATTTAGTTTTATCTTTTTGTATTTTTCCTTTCTATTCTTAAATACTGAATTTGTGTCAAATGTTGTCGCCTTGAATAAAGAATTGGATCGATCCGGGTCTTAAATCCTTAAAGTTGTGCTTTGCTGAGTTTGCAAATACGAGAAAAGCCTGATTAGAGGTTAGCGTCCAACGAGCAAGTATTTTTCTAGTAAGAACATAGATAATGAGAAAGAAGAAGGGAGAGTTGTAGGAAAAGAGTACAAAGGGTATACCTAGTAACTGGTAAGCCACTCTCAAGTAGTGGCTTAGAGACCTCCTTCTACAGTGGTAGATTATTTGTTTATTTAAGGATTCCTTACTGAGCTAAGTAGTTCTCTTTCTCCAATAATTTAAGGAGTCTTTGTTAATTTCATGTTGGATTTAAAAAAAAATATTGATGGAAATGGAGAATTCATTGTGCCCAGCTCCTTCAATGAAAACAATGAACTTGCTATTAGGGTAAAAGAATCTTTTTATTGGGACCCATTAATTATTATGGTATTAAAGGTGTTTAGCATAGTTTTTTAAGTTTTTAAAAGAACATTGAAATATCTAAATTACCATTAAAAATAAAATTTATTTAACTTGGATCCTTGAGTTTTTTCGACTTTTTTTTTAAGAGAAGTAAAATTAATGATTATATTTCTTTTTAAAATAAAATTTCTTAAATTGATATTTTAAAGCATTTTTATATTTTTCATTTTAGATTTCTGCAATTATCAAGTTCACTGAGGAATAATTTAATTTTTTAATAAATATAAAATATTAGTTTAAAAAAATTATTCGGTGCATACAACTTATGAGTTATTGTGTGCGATGTACTTGCTCTTTTCGGATGATGCATGTGGTGTATTTTGGTGGCCTAACACTAGCTTTCGTGACAATGTTTAGATTGTCTCGATGGCCTCCCTCTCCGTCCTGAAATGACCCGTGTGGCCTGGATCTCTGGTTAGGTGCCGATGGCCTTTTTTCTTATTTTTTTGTATCTCCTCTTTAATTTTTATGTGCCGACGCTCTAAAAGTTCAAAATAGCCTTTCAATTTGTTTTTCCTTTAGATTTGGTCCATGTTTTTTTAATTAATATATTTCAAATAATTTATAAAATTATATATTTTTTTCAATTTTATCCTTCTTCTATTTTTAAATCTGTTAGATTTAGTCTTCATTTTCTTAATTGTTATTTATTTTATTTTGTTTTGAATCTTTTTCTTAGATGAGTTCATTTTTCAATTTTATCACTGGATATTTGATTTTATTTTTTTATATGAAATTTTATCCTCTTGATCTCATATATCGGGTTGCGAAATTGACGTGTTAACCCAGATTTACTTTGACTTTTTTTTTCTATTTATTTGTTATTGTTATTTTTTTATATATATTATTAAATTAACCGAAGTAGGTAAATCAGTCAAATTAATAACCTGATTTTTATATATATTTTTTTGCTTCTTTAATAATATTACACTGAACATTTTTTTTTTTTTACATTAGAAAAGGTTTGGTGAGGTCCCCCCGCCGACACCTCGATATAGCAATCATGACGTGGGAGTATGAGTGATCATTCCAATATTAGTTTTGGGTTTGAACAATTCGAGTCAAGGCAGTCGAAATCAATCCGAATAAGTATTCGGGTTTTGTACCCAGGATTTTTTCAGGTTCTGGATAAAACCCGAATTTGTTTGGGAATGGGATATATGCTGAAAAACATTCTCGGTCTCAAATTGAAATTACACTCATTTTCATTCTCTTATTTTCTGTTTTGTTCGTGATCGTTTATTATACTGGCATATTTCTAATCGAATTACTTGATACTGTAACACAAAATAATTCATGAATCCGGTATTGTATTATTTTATACACCTCTAATTAAAATAAGTAAGAAAAATTATCTAGGTGGTGGTCCAGTGGTAAGAGTTTGGGACCAAGAGATTTGCTCCCTCTGTGGTCTCAGGTTCAAGTCTTGTGGTTGTTTATATGATGGCCACTAGAGGCTTATATGGTCGTTAACTTCAGGGCCCGTGAAATTAGTCGAGGTACGCGCAAGTTAATCCGGACATCCACGTTAAACTAAAAAAAACCAAGTAAGGGATACAGAGAGGTAACAAAAACAAAAAAAAAAACATACGAAACCCAGATGAAAATGAGATATGTTTGCAAGAATAAGATGTGTAGGCGTTGATTTGACACGCAAAAGCCTTGGAAAGTTCCAACTATACAAGAGGCTAAACTACAACCATAAACGGCAAGTGTTTTAGCACGAACTTTACTTCAGGAGGTTTTTACTTTTAACTAGTGAAACATGGCTGGCATCTAGCAGAGAAACATTTGGATAAAAAGATTTTTTTCGAAAAGATTTGTGAATTGAAAAACATGGTCTTTTGAGGCGTGGAGACTGCGAATGAGGGAAAGTTTTTTTTTTTTGGGCAAGAAGAGTTTGGATTGATTAAACTAATTCCAAGGGGAATTTGGATAATCCATGACAAACACTTATCTTGATTCCTTGCTATTAAGAGAGAAATTCGCGGATTGATCAAGGATTTGCACGAGATAAGCAAGAGATGGAGACGCAGGGGCTGTCAACACAGAAAGAACTAGCGGCTGGATGTTTTTCTTTTTTGTCCGCGGTGCACCTGATTCTAAAATTTTAAAACCGACCCGAATCCGATCGTTATTTCAGGTCAAAGACTATCGCTGTTTATCTCGTTCGTAATTTGGATAAAGCTGGTTGAAATAAATAGACTCTGACGTGGGCTTTGGTTAAAGAAACGGACCACATTGGATCCTTTCTCCTTACACAAACATCATTTCAGTTTCAATGTCCGAGCTAGCACTTCCCTTTCATTTCAAAACCTGTCAATTTATTTAATAAAGTTGTCAAAACACAAGCATGAGAGATTGGAAGTGGCGTACAGTAGTGGTGTACGCCTGGATATTAACATCAAAACAATGAAGTGGGACATGGATCACATGCATGCATGATGCTCCAAGCAAGAAGAAGATGATAACATCATGAATCGATCCTACCATGTGAAAGGGCAAACTGCCAGCAATTAGAAAACAAAATCTAGAACAGAAGCAAAAAAAAATCATGTCGCTTGTATATAAGCAGAAATGGTAAGACCCACATTGGTTCATTATTTTTATAATCTTATAGTTGTGTTTTATTTTTAAAAAAATTATCTTTACATTAATATATCAAAATAATATAAAAATAAATTAATTTAAATTTTTTAAAAAACACGATTTCAATCCTATTTCTAAGCTAAAACTCATTCTTCTAGTTAAATTTTTTCGGCCACCTAAGCTGAGGAACTTGTATTAGTGTAAATGGAATCATTATTATTTCGGGCTTCATATGGTGCAAAGGTTCGGTAGTCGTAGCTTATCACTAAATAAAACCTGAAATTTAGAGAACATATCCAAGTTCGCAGCTGACATTTGCAATTATAAATATATAAAAACGACGAGGTCCACCATGTTTTGTTTGGTAGTTAATTTGCTGGCAGCTTGCTTCCCGGGTTTCAACTTTGCTTACACAAGCAACAAAGTTTTCAAACCGGCTGGCATTTTCCTCTCTGATATTGATGAATTATATTAAAAGTGTCCAAAGTCTAACTAGGCTTCTGCAAGGGAGAACAATTAATCAACGATGCAATCAGGATTACTGCAAATCGGAAAACTCCAGAGGGAGACTGGATGGAGTCAGTTACACTCAATTAAAACCCTAGAAGGCAACGATAATGCCATGTGAGCACCATGTGGTGCCATGGAAAATATACAGGGTTCAGCCCATTTCTTTTGAAATCATGGAGCAAATCATGCATGCATGAATTTATATCAAGATTGCATGGGGATGTTATATTTATTTAATGGTATTATTATTATTATTATTATTATCTTGCCGACATTGTAGAACGGCCCATGTAGCCATGTAGGGAAGAAACTGCCTGTTCGGAAGATTAAATTAAAATATACACCACCCCTTTTCATGTTCGGAAGATTAAATTAACTGTACGCAGAAGGTGGGCCGGGATGTTCTATTATCACGAGCAAAGTCTGAAGGGAAGAGTTACGTTAAAGCAATTTAAAGAGGTCTTTGGAGGGACCGAACTCTGGAAAATTACACTGCAACTGATTGAGTTGCTCATAAAAGCATTTTCATTTAAATTTCTTAATATTCTTTCCGAGAGTGCTTACTGAGCAATTCGAAGAAAACGGTCCCATTCAAGGTGCTAATTTCGTACGTAGTAAGTGACTTCTTCTCGATGAGGCATGTTCTAGAGGTTAATAGAAATTGATTTTTATTTAAAAATATATTAAAATAATATATTTTTTTATTTTTAAAAGCATGAATTCATAGCAATGTCAAACATAACTCACGTAAATCAATTGAAATCGAAGAAGAGAGAGAGAGAGAGAGAGAGAGAGAGAGAGAGAGAGAGACTTTGAAATGCTACTACTTTAATATGGTAGCATTTTGCCTTGAGATAATCTCAAGCTCGTCTTGAATAGAAACATCAAGGAAGCAACCAAAGCTCCCACCAAACCCATTCATAATCCATCATCTCCAACTACACCCATTTACTATTATTCCTTCCATCAACTTGAAACTTATCATTATATTAATTTGTAATATTCCACTTTCTAAAACTAAATAAATAAATCATCGTATAATATTTCAATAAACACTGCTAAATGTCAAGTGGTCCCATGATGACATATAGAACAATTAATAAGGAAAATGACTGCGTCTTTCAGTTTATATATTTTTAATTTTTTTTATTTAGAAGTATTGTTGAGGTTGTTTTTTTAAATGTTTTTAATTTAAAAATATATTTAAAAAATTATAAAAAAATAATTTAAAATAAAAATAAATCAAAGTTTATTAGAATTCGGAGCAAGCACAACACCAAACAAGGTTACAGTAATTAGTAAGAAGCAAGTCTTTGCGGGACCTGAAGGGCTCCAAAATTAACAGCAAGTCCTTTTCACATTTTACAGCAGTAAAAAACAAGTCCAATACCAGAAATTTTAAAGAGGGAGAGAGAGAAGCAGCAGCACGCGTTCTCAAAATCAAAAGCGGCTTCAATGGGTCTAAGAACGCACGCGAGAGAGAGGACAGTTTTTGAATGTTTTATTTCTTATTTCTTCATTAGTCTTTATAATTAATCAATACAGCTCGTGTGGGTGCTGTTCTCATGGAGATCAAGAACTGGAAATTCAATCGGCTTGGAGTTGTAATCCTGTTTTTGCTATATCAAAACTTGATTCTCTGCTCTTCACTTAATGAAGAAGGTAAGTAAGTGGTTTTATGCCTGTGTTGTCCTCGGCTAATTTCTGGAGGAAGTATTGGAACAAGTGAGATAAAGAGCGGTTGTGTTTGTTTGTTTGGATGATGATGATGCAGGTATGGCGTTGTTGAGGTTGAGAGAGAGGATTGTGAGTGATCCATACGGTGCGTTGAACAGCTGGAAAATGGATTTTGGAGAGATTGATCATTGTTCCTGGTTTGGTGTTGAGTGCTCTCATGATGGCAAAGTTGTCGTTTTGTAAGTTTTTTTAGTGCTTCTGACTTTTCTTTTATGTTCTGGTTGGTTTCTGAGAAAATTTAGGAAAATCAAGGAATTCGGAAGCATTTGGAACTCAAGACTTACTAATTTAGTTTTTTTTTTTTTCAGACTTCAAGGATACTTAAAATTTTTTGGATGTTAAAATTTGTAAACTGTCAACTTTGCTATGATTAGCTATGTAACTAATCGAGTAAATCAGTGATGAGGAACATGCATCAATATTTCTAAAGTCAATCTCAATCTGTTGTGGTGGTTGTTTAGCAGTTTCAACGGGTGGTGTAATGATTTATATCTGTTCAAGTTGAGAAGTTGTGTATTGATTTATTTCGTTTGAAGTGGATTATTGCAATCTTTTTGAAAACTTTGTTAGAAAATCAAGGGATTCTCTTTATTTTCTTTGGGCTGCTGCTAAATATCATGTTTGATGTGTTTTAAGAAGACGTAGAGGTTCGAAGAATTACAAGGACCAATGACCGGTTAACATAAATAGCTTTCTTTACTTGAAATTTAGCATTTCTGATCCATTTCAAAATATGATCAGTTTTCTGTTTTATTCTTGTTCGACAGTCAAGAAGAAAATATAACTGTTTGCTGTTGCATTTACATGCAAATGTTCTCTTGGAGCGGTTCTTATTAGTTCTCTATTAAGGGAGAGGAGCTTTGATTGCATGTGGTCATACGCTCTGTAAGATTATTTTTAAGTTTTTGTTCTAAAGACGAGTTTGTCATATAACATGCAGGAACTTGAAGGATCTTTGTCTTGAAGGAATGCTGGCACCTGAAATCACAAACCTTGTCCACATAAAGTCTATGTGAGTATTCATTAGGTGACTGATATTTAGAGCCCTGCTGTTTTATGTTATAAATGTTCACCGTTCTCATTGTCTTAATGTTTAATTGCAGTATTTTACGCAACAACTCATTTACGGGGATCATTCCTGAAGGAACTGGAGAGCTGAAAGAGTTGGAAGTGCTAGATTTTGGGTACAATAACTTCAGCGGACCACTTCCACTTGATCTTGGCAGTAATCTTTCCCTGGCAATCCTGTGAGTGTCAAACAATTTTTGTGATCACCAAGGTTAACTTCTGCTTCTAACAGCATATTAACTTATTTTCTATCTATTTTTAGTCTGCTGGACAACAACGAACAACTCAGCAGCTTATCGCCTGAAATTCAACATTTGGATATGCTTTCTGAATTTCAAGTGGATAAGAACCAGTTATCTAATGCAGTTAAAGGTTCATCCTGCAACAAAAGATCTATCACATGGTATGTCACTGTCATCAACTTGATGATATTCTCTAGTGGGATATTGCTCTGGTTGTCTGGGGTAAATCCCAGGATAGCGGTCCTAACGAGGTTCATGAATGGGCTTCCTCTATAGACCATGGGATGAAATTTCTTCAGTGTCAATGACATTGAAGGGACCTTCGTTTGTCATACCTTTGACTTTTTCTTGAATTTATTTTGTGTTTCTTAATGTTCTTTGTACATAATATTATGTCTGCTCCATGATCTTATTGTATAATACCTTTTTTTTTTCCCAATGTTTGGCAGGAATGCTGCCCATACAGAAAATGCAGTTCACAGACGACAGATGCAAAACAACCATAAACTCTTGCCTTCGACACCACCATCTCCAAAACCTGCAACACCAACTGTAACTTCTCCTCCTCCTCCTACAATGACTTCCCCTGCACCAACTCCAAGTGAGCCATTTGGAACTTCCTCTGCTCCAGATGGTTCTGCTTCACCTTCCATTTCAGCACCAGCTCCTTCTAACTCAAGTGTTCCCAGAGTAGCATTTGAATCTTCCCCATCAAAAAAACATCAGGGTCCAATCATAGCTGGAGCTGTAGGGGGCACCTTAGTTATTCTCGTTTCAATCATCAGTATATATATTTGTAAAATCAATAAGGTTTCTGTCAATCCTTGGGCCACAGGATTGAGTGGACAGCTTCAGAAAGCATTTGTAACTGGTATGTCTTTCTTCTTGGTAAAATAATTAAGAGGTATTTATTAGGACTTCATTTCCAAATTGAAAACAATTAATTTCTTGTCAGTACATCTATTCAGTTAATATATTATATGAAAACCTGAACAGGATAATCTGGATAATGATGTCGGATTGGACTTAGTTTACTTAATTTGGTGAATTCTTTGATGCTTTGTGATAATTACTGTCGATATTTTTGTAATTGTTATCATAGATGTTGCACCCTGGACCACCTGCATGTGCTAGAGAAAGCGGGTCCACATCCTTTTGTGTCTCTGTTTCCTTTCCCCATCCCCTTTAGCGTTGCATGCTTCCATGTTCATGTTTTGACCTTGTCTTTGTACTAACATAATTCAGATTTTCATTTCAGGTGTGCCAAAGCTTAAGAGATCTGAGCTTGAAGCAGGTTGTGAAGATTTTAGTAATGTAATTGGTTCTTCACCAATTGGCACACTATACAAAGGGACTTTGTCCAGTGGAGTTGAAATAGCCGTGCTAGCTGTGGCCTCTGTCGCAGTAACTTCTGCCAAGGATTGGTCAAGGACCCTACAAGTTCAGTTTAGGCAGAAGGTAATTTACGAGTAACAACCGTTTAACTATGTGCCTGTATGGAAATTATCGATGTGACTGTGATTTTTAAAATTAACAGATTAAAATATCTAAAAATATTAAAAAATATATTAATTTATAATAAAAAATAAAATAAAATAAATTTATTAAAAAAAAACATTTTAAAAACACAAATACAAACAGTACTTATACTTTAAAAACTAGAAGCTATAGTTTATAGCTTTTCAAAATTCACGGCCACAACTTTCCCAAATGAACCCTATGCTTATGCCGTGGTCTGGCATTTCCTAATTCTTTTCACATTTTATGCTTCAGATCGAGAAATTATCAAAAGTGAACCACAAGAATTTTGTTAACCTTCTCGGGTACTGCGAGGAGGAGGAGCCTTTCACAAGAATGATGGTATTCGAATATGCTCCAAATGGGACACTCTTCGAGCATTTACACGGTGAGTGAGAAAACATTTGTGTTCGGCATCTTTATGGCAGACCGCATACCAAAAATAAAGATCAGTTGGCTGCTTTCCATTTGTTGTTGAGATTCGTTGATTTAAAAAACACAGTTAATCGTTCTAAATCAATGTGCAGAGTTAATACAAAAAAATCATGAAGAATATCTTAAAACAAAAGATGATTGCAACTTTTGCCTGGTTAATCTTCCTGTTAAAACTATCGTACTTTCAGTTTGACCCATTCTGATTAGTATGAATAATGCATTGATTTTCTTTTGTTTTGTTGTATCTTCCATGATCCTGGATCGAATCTTCATATGCAAATTATGCACTAACCCCCTATCTTGAGAAGATAGAGAGCAAGGAAAATGATTGTTGATTAAACAGAGTGCAACTTTAGGGATTTCTTTTTCTCTTTCATGGTTTTCAACACTTGGTGAATAAGAGATTGAGTTTGCTGCACTGTTAGGTTTTGGAAGATTTAGGCACTTAGGATCGAGTTGGCCACTGGGTCAGGCATTTGAAAATTATAATCTATATTGAGTTCTGCCCCTAGAAAAAGAAAAGCTCTCTCTCTGTCTCTCTATTTCCTTTGTGTTTAGTTTTGTTGTATATTGTACATCTCATTATTAAGTTTCATCCTGCAGTTAAAGAATCGGAGCACTTGGATTGGGGAATGCGGCTGAGAATCGCAATGGGCATGGCTTACTGCCTTGAGCATATGCACCAGCTGAATCCACCAATAGCTCACAACAACCTGAGCTCTTCAGACATCTCTCTAACTGAGGACTACGCATCCAAAATCGCAGATTTCACTTTCTCAAACAACATAATTGCAACTGAGATGGAACTATCTAGCAAGAAGCTCCCAGATCTGCCGTTGGCTTGCCTGGAAAATAATGTTTATAATTTTGGTGTCTTGTTATTTGAAATGGTTACTGGTAGGCTTCCATATTCAGTAGACAATGTCTCACTCGAAGACTGGGCATCAGACTATTTGAGAGGGTACCAGCCCCTTAAGGAAATGATAGATCCAACTCTGGACTCCTTCGACGAGGAGAAGCTGGAGAGAATTGGTGAAGTAATACAATCTTGTGTGCATCGGGATCCAAAACGAAGACCGACAATGAGAAACGTCACTGCAAGATTAAGAGAGATAACTGCACTGACACCAGATGCAGCAATCCCAAAACTTTCTCCTCTTTGGTGGGCAGAGCTTGAAATTTTGTCCACGGAAGCTAGCTAAAATACGAGCAGGCTGTAAGTATGAGCTCCAATTTTTTCGTTGTTTTTAGTAATTGAGGCACAAAACCAGTTGCCTGTAGGCTTGTCGCCCTTGTACCTACCATAGGCAAGGGAGACTGGTTGCTTGTATATAACGGAGTGGCCATCTCTCGCTGTCTCTGTTTTTCTTTTCTTTTTTTCCTGTCTTGGTTCCATTTCTTTCTTTTTTTGGTTGGAAATTGGCTGGGTAAAGCTCAGCATGGTGGCTTTCGGTCTTCCTAGTGGATTCTGGTTACTTTTCCAAAAAGGGGTGGAAAGATTTCTTGTTTTTCTGGGTTGGATACAAGATGGAAGGGCTGAAATTTCATCCATGTAACCAAGGGCAAAAAAGGTTATTTGTCTAATTTCAACAGTGCTCTGTGGAAGAAAAGGAGGTTGATGAAAGTCTCTCAGACCTATTATAATCAGCGACCACAACCAGAATATATTTTCATGTTCAGCTTTCCCAAAATGCATTAAAAAGATAAAAACAATGAAAAATAAAACAAAATAAAACAGAAACTAGATGGAGGAGAATGTATTTGTTATTCTAGAATTACAAATATATTATTAATCTTTATGGACCGCACGTTCTACAGCACAACCACAAACAGCAGGCCTCAGTCCACAGTCCTTTGAACATATTTTATAGAATGATAAAATTATTACACTAATAATTTTTTGTATCGATTTCAATCTTAAACTTTCAAAAGAAAATTAATCAACACGTTTATAGTTCAACCATATTTTCATCCAAATTATACACCTTTTTCTATAAGCGATCACATTATTTTATAAACAAACATAACATTTTTAAGCGATTCTAATAAGAATCTTCAATTGAGAAATTAAGATAATTTGAAAGTAAATTGATACAAAAAATAGTTCAACGATACTTATGATATATTTGAGGTTTACTCTTAATAGAAGGAACATCGAACTTGTTAAAAATGGACAGGCCGGTGAATCCTCAAGAATCATCGTGTTCGAACAAGAAGTCTAGGGTTCGAACCATAGTTGCTTTCTGTTTTTTAAGCAAATAGAGGTAAAAAAAAATAGATCCCCATGCTCTTCAGACACAAGGACGACATTGCATAAATCTCTCTCACGGAACAGGAAAAAAAATATAAGGTGTATTTTTTTTTGTAAATGAAAGAGGAGGAAAGTGGCCTTCACGTTAACATAAGCTTCAAGGGAAGTTGGTAGCTAACATGCTGCAGCTTAGGAGTCCTCACGTCAATCAAAACCTTCAAACACCAAATATTATCGTGGACCGTCAAATTCCCAAAGCTTATAAATACGGACCTCTTCAAATCTACCTTCACACAACTACAAAACACTTTTGTTCTCTGCTTAGTCTCAAATACTCTGCAATAACCACCACAAGAATATGGCAAGCAACCAGCTCACTATTGTCATCTGCTCTCTCTTGCTTCTTCCATTAGTCTTCCCTTCAACAGCTGCCTATAATGAAACTGCTCCAACCAAGCCGATAGAGAAGAAGGTCGATGTGGTGGTTGAAGGCATGGTCTATTGCCAAAGTTGTAAGTATTCTGGATCATGGTCTTTGACAGGGGCTAAGCCAATCCCTTCAGCTAAAGTCAGTGTCATTTGCAAAAACTCCAATAAACAAGTCACTTTCTACAAGGCATTTGAAACTGATGCGTATGGTTACTTCTATGCAAATCTTGATGGCTTCAAGATGAGCAATAATGTTTTGGACCATCCCCTCCATGGTTGCCATGCGAAGCTTGTTTCATCTCCTCTTCCAAACTGTAGCCTCCTCTCCAATATTAACTATGGACTTTATGGCGCTCCACTTAGATTCAAGAACAAGGTGCTGCGAGGAACTCACTATGAAGCTGTGATCTATGCTGCAGGCCCCTTGGCTTTCCGTCCAGCTCAGTGCACTCCAGAATCTCATGTCTGATATAACTGTCCTGCCACTTTTCTTTTAGTTCGTGATCAATCTTCGTTTTGGTTTTGATTCTGTTTCGTTCCCTCTTCTATTGGTTTTAGCTGTCATCCAGGAATGGTGGCAACTTGTTCTATTTCTTCAACGAATTGAATTTCCTCTGCATAAAGTGTTACATGTTAGCTATTACATTGTTGTTTAGTTATTTCTTTCTCTAGGCTGCATTTGCAAACATTTCAAGGACACAGATCACTGCACGATGCAGATGAATACGATCAATCTTCATTTTAGTTTTTATGCTTGCTTTGTTCCCTCTTCTGTTGATTTTAGCTGTGTCATCCAGTAATGGTGGCAATATTTGTTCTATTTCTTCAATAAATTGAATTCCCTTGCATAAAGTGTTACATGTTAACTTTCACTGTCGTTGTTCAGTTATTTCTTTCTCTAGGGCCTTTGCTATACTTGCAGACATTATAAGGACACGTATAACTGATCACTGCACGGTACAGATGAATATGAGCTGCAACAGAGATTGGAATAAAGATAGTGCAGGCACACACTACATCACATTTAAAAGATCTTAACATGAAGCAAGATCGTCAAAATTTTACAAATTCAAGCACAAGGGCATTGTTGTGGTATATCACAACACAATAAATAAGCTACAAAGTGAAACCTTACGTGCCACTAATAATAGTTGTTCCTACAAGTCCAATAGCTTTCCAAACATTTTATTTATGTCATCCATTGCCTCTTTTGTAAACGCTGTCGGCTCAAACAAATCTCTGTTGCTTACTCTGGATGACCTGGGTGGTGGCTGTCCTTGTAGATGCT
>Ga0307510_10000167_pt1 | contig 55491 bp, 62 predicted proteins | sample 12_EM_MG_FD_207224 | JGI IMG/M metagenome (GOLD analysis project Ga0307510, IMG submission 207224) | Populus trichocarpa ectomycorrhiza microbial communities from riparian zone in the Pacific Northwest, United States - 12_EM | ecosystem: Host-associated > Plants > Roots > Unclassified | place... | reverse complement strand
TTCTTGACTGCGTGCCCATTTCTTTCCCCTCGACGCCCGACTGCACGCCCACCTCCTTCTCCCCCGATACCCGCCTGGATCCCTCTTCTCGTTTGGATGGTGATGGGCTCTCCTTTCCATGCGGCTCGCGGTGCCCCGCTTCGTCCTGGATCGCTCGCGCCTCTGTACTCGCCATGCCTGTTCTCCATTCCCTCATTTTTATTCCATCCCTTGTCTTTGTTGCCGTCCTAAATCCGGGTCTATACACAAGGCAGACTCCTTTCCACCACGTACCCTTCCCGCTTAACGTCTCGCCCACCTTACAAACATTGATTCGTCAATCTCACCCTTCTTCCTTCCCACCCGTCGTTTCCTGTCACGGGGGTCTTATTGCCAGCTTCTAACTTCACGTACTGGCAACCTTTTTCCGTTTCAACACCTTCTTTGCTAACCAGCTAATCAGATTAGATATCGGACTTCGCGTTGCGGATAGCAGTAGTGCCAGCCATCGACGGCATTCATTCTCCTCCAAACTCGCTGTGTTGTCCCTTTCTCGTTCTCCTCCCTTTCAACCTCCTGACTTCCGACGACGAACTGAGCCGCCACATCATCGCTCGTTTCGAGTTCTTTCTGTTGCTCGTCTTCCTAATTTCTATCTTCGGACACTGTCAGTACCGCTCCTCGTCGACACTGCACGTTTGTGCTGGTGACTACTCACCTTGATCTACCCGAGCCAGTCGTTCAGTTCTTATTCTCTACTTGGTCCACTCACCCCCCGCTCCTCTCTAATTCTGGTTCGATTCCTCACCTTTGACCCATACCTTTTCCCTCCTTACTTCGAACCCACAGGCCCAACTTGAACGACTATCGCTCTTACACTGAGCCTGTTTTGGGGTTGCGTTCGTTGCCTCGTACCGTGCTGATAAGAGGTTTCTCGCTATCTTGCGGTTCAATGATTGGCTTGTAAACCAGCTAAGCCCAAGTGTGACCGCGATGCACCTCGCAAAAGTCAGCAAGACGGCCTTGCATGCACGGTTCTGGTTGACCTTACATGCTGCTGCTGCCTCTGCATGGCTACGGGTACGTACCGTGTTGACGAGAGCTTCAGGACCCAGCCTAGTGGACTCGGAGCCGAGCCAGTGTGCAGTGTGCAGCAAGTGCGGCACAGTACGGGCCCTGATGCGACGGTGGAATGGTTCCTATTACTCATATGTGACCCACTGAGCCAGACCCGGACCCAGATGCCAAGACCAGTTTCTATGCGGACAATAAGGGACTCGAGGAATGCACTGACGAGTGGCAGCAAAGAGAGGGCTTGGGGAGCAATCACTGGTGAGAGATCTGGTTCCTTGAGACAAGCAAGGGGAATTGGTGAAGGATAGATGGGCCACGGCTTTCCCATTGGGAGAAGCGGATCTAGAAGGCTCTCTCCATGCTTGGTAAGTTAACAGGGTGCTTCCTTCAATCACTGTCATTGACGAATACTTTAGGCTGTGCATATCCTTACTAGTAGGTGCCACTTGGCTGGCCAACCCAAACACTTTTAAATACTTAATAGCATGGTCCTTTATGATATATACAGTATAGTACATTCTTCTAATAACCTCTTCGCTGTCTTATTTTAAAAAGTACTTTGTTCAAGAAGTCCTGGTCTAATTTTTGTCCTGCAATATCTTTTCCTTGCTTATGCATTTTAAGTGCATTCTCAAATAGAGTTTTGGCATCTTGCAGCTGTGATCCTGCCAACTGTACTCTGCCTAAATTTTGAAGAGCATTGGCCTGACTCAGAACGCTATTTGAAAGCTCATATGCTTTTAGAGCATTATGAAATGAGGCCTGGGCTTTCTTTAGATTTTTTGAGTTAAAATATATGTTTCCCAGTTCCATAGAATCATTACCTTGCCAGAAGGTATCATTGGCAAGCTGATGAAATTCTAAGGCTTTATAAAATGAGGCCTCAGCTTCATTCAGTCGGTTTAATCTGAGATAGGTGTTTCCCAGTCCGTGATAATCATTTCCTTGGTTTAAGATAACATTTGCAAGCTTATGAAATTTTAAGGCCCGCTTATATGAGTGTTCTGCTTCATTTAGATTGTTTAATTTAACGTGGATATCTCCAAGTCCATGATAATCATTTCCTTGGCCTAGGGCACTGTTTCCAAGCTTATGGAACTGTAGAGCCTTATTGTATGATGCTTTAGCTTCCTGAAGCCTATTTGACTTAAAGTAGATCTGCCCAAGGCTTCTATAATCATCTCCTTGACCAAGAGTATTATTTCCAAGCTTATGGAATGCTAGGGCCTTATTATATGCAGCTTCTGCCTCCTGAAACTTATTTAACTGGATATATGTTTTTCCAAGCCCACTATAATCATCTCCTCGACCAATAATATCATTGGCATGCTTGTGAAATTTTAGGGCCTTTTGAAATGAGGTGATAGCCTCATCTAATGTGTATTGGAGAAGATTTACTTCACCAAGCCAATAAAAAATGCTGGCATGCAAAGGGCTCTTATTTTCTTGCCCGGCTTTACAAAGCCTTTCTGCTTCTTGGAGCTTATATTTTGCACTTATGAGGTCACTAGAATGACAATGTAGTCTTCCCCATGTTTCAAGACATCTGATAATCAATGATGGAGAAGCATTCTTCTGTTGTAAAAATGCAACAGTTTGACTGATTAATTTGTCTGAATGATCTCCAATACTGCTGCAAAACAGGGTAAATGAACTGATAGCTTGAACTTGCATTGTATAATCTTCAGCATCCAATTTTATAAGACCAAACAGCACGGCCTGTGTATTATTCACTTCTAACACCATCTCTGCATGGGTGCTGGCCTGTGCTTCAAACGGCCTGGTAGATGCCAGCCCAAGGTAGAAATCTCTAAGAGCATATGTGTGCTCTTCAGATATTAAGGCGTGATTATTGCAAAATTTCCTGATGATTGGATGAGTCTGATATCTCTCGCCAACCATACATGTCAAGCTGCACTCGCGCAGGGTCCGAAGGCTTGATAGAATATCTATGCCCCAAAGGATTCCTTTGAACCTTTCTATCCGCTTTTTGTGGATACCATCTGGTAACATGCTGAGAATCCCGAGCAATTCTCTAGCAGATGGATTAGCTCTCATCCTGCCACTATTGATAGAGAGCTGAATGGAGTAGTCAAGATCTGACTGCCTGTTTATATGATTTGTGTGAATGAACTCTGTGTGCTTTTCATTCCATTCTTTTAACAACAACTCCGGAGATGTGGCCTGAGCAAGGTGGGCCAGCAAGCTAACGGCAAGAGGGACATAGTTCACGGCTTTTGTGAGTTCCTCTGCGAAGACATCATAGTTGTCCGAAGTGTGCTCCCACACTCTTTTCGCAGCATCACGGTCCAGTGTGGTTAACGGGGGCAGATGAGGCACTGTCCACTGAGTCTGGGCTGGACGCATTGTGCCCCGTATTGTGATTAATAAGGTAATACGCTGGAGCTCAGCAATTCTGGACAATAAATCCTCGACAGAGTTTCTGATGTCACCATCCTGGTCCCAGGGGGACTCAAAGTTATCAAGACATATAATGCACTCCTTTGAGTTCAATGCAGTGCGTATTCGTGACCACAAGACATCCGTGGCTCCGTCAAAGACACCAAGTGTTTTCGCGATCTCCATCAAGAGAGCACCAGGTGAGAAGACCGATTCGCAGGCGACGAAGTACCGAGCATCCCCAAAGTATTCTTGGACACGGGGGTGGGTGAGCACCGCATTCGCGAGGGTAGTCTTGCCGTAACCACCAGACCCTAGGATCGCGATGCGGGCGGGGTGAGAGCCAACATGGGAGAAAATCATATCAATGATCTGGGCGAGCTCAGAATCTCGTCCGAAGAACGTTTGAGGTGAACGTAGTCCTCGGGGCATTGGTCTAAGCGGCGTCAGCGCACGGTAAAAGTAGAAGTTTGAGACACGAACATAAGAATATTAGAGGAACTGCCAGAGCTGGAGGCAACGGGTGGGCCACTATAAATAACCTATCGAAGATTGAATCGATTGTCATCGATTGACACCGTGAGGATGCGTACTTTGGGTGCTTCAGTGAGTTGTGCAAAACGGACATCTAGAACTAGCTCGGTCTACGGGTGACGAATCAGATGGGTGAGACGGATAACCCAACTGATGACAAACCTGGAAAGTTTGAAGCACATTCGAAAGCTTGCTATCATATTGCTTGACCCTCCGCAGCAAATCGTTGCGCAGGAAGAACGTCTTGATTCCTCCTGTGTCCTTGTTCTGTTTAAGCGCGTCCTTGATCCCGTTCAGTTCACTTTAAGTACGATCAGCCGGCGATCAGAGGATTAGGAAACTACGACATACGTCACCAGGGACTCGAAGATTACAAGCAAACTACGTGGGACATCTGTCGTCTCCATGTTATGCTTCTCGCACAACACTCTGACTTTGTCGACCAGGCTGGCGATTCTTTCGAGTTTGTGCATGACAAGGTCCCACTCTTCCTTATACTGCTTCACTTCCTGTAAACATACTGGTAAGAAATGGCATTGACGTGATGGTGAGACACTTGCATCTCGCATAGTGAACACCTGGAGGAGGAGGCCCGCCACGGGGGATATGATGGGGACCCTCCCAACCATGGTGCTTGCCTCTCTCAGAGCTGCAAGAGTAGCCTCCATCGCACCCATCGCAGAACCTCCGATCGTTTGCGATGACGCAAGACTGAGGCGAGTAGCTAGATGGGGCCGGGCGATGAGCTGGAGTGAATACTCAACTCGAAGGGACTATTGTACTCACGGGCTGGTTGAAAAGCCCTAGTGGGGCGCGCAGGAAGAGTCTTGCGAGCGGGATTATGCATGGATGTCATAGTTCGATGGGGGTGTGGTTGTAGGTTGTATGCGTAGGTTGAACGGTCGAACCGAGGACACCTTGTCCGAGTCAGACGCAGAGCCCTGGGCGCAGTTGACTCGGAGGCTGCGCCTGGGAAATTCAACGTGACCTCCAAGACGCCACCGCAGCCTGTGGCGGGTGCCACCTAACTCGGTCCTGTCATTTCCGGGACAAGGCGGGCTCCGGTTGCAGACGTTCTGGGTGGTTGTGCGATAGCTAGACTTGTTATGCCGCCGGTGGATCCTGTATGTTCTCGCGTGCTTGTGCGCCGACGCCACTATGCCGGTGTCGTGGCTTCTCTGAGCTTCTCCGCCTCGTCCGGCCCGACTTCCCTAGACTCAGTGGACACCCGTCACTCGTATCGCCAGATTTGCTAGTTACCGGGTCCCTTCGTGTTGTGAAGAACTTATATACGTGCGTGATCTGTGCGCTTTTATCAATTTGGGTTTCTCACATCGAATCGTCGATACCCACTCGTCCAAGTCCCTTCCTGATGTGTGCATATACACCTTCCGTCATCGAATCGCGTAGAACTCACATGGCAATTACCATTTCCAGGGCCAGATATTATGGGTGCGTCATTTGCGTCCTATTGACTGAACTGAGCGCGCCCTGGTCAGCCTTGAGAAGGGAACAGCCGTGTTGATGGTCTGTGGGGCGGACCGACGCCTGAAGACTCTTCACGCACACGATGGCTCGGAAGTAGTGTGCGATTCTTTCCAATTCGATGTAGTCAACATTTTTGGCTACTGAACAGATATCTTCCGAATGTGATACCAGGCAAGGAATAGAGTAAATAGTCCAGTCAGGCTGGCTGTTGGCTGATTATGATTATGTGGCACAGCCCCGCGTACTGTATATTCAATGAACTCAGTTGATTGGCTCGCAACAAAAAGAGCTGCCGTAGGATGCACGCACGTCATGAGCGTGATCCGCATCCTTCTCCCTCGCCATTTTGCCTGCTCCTCGTCCGTGGATTTGCCTTCTGGCCACTCATTCCCGGTTCCCGGCACCGGCACTGGGGGGGTGTTGACATGTCGAAGTCAAAATGGACAGCCATTCGACTTGAAAGACACTTTGTGACCAAAAAGCCACCTGCACGAAAAGGGGCGGGCAGATACCAGCGTCCAGGTAGAAATTTTTCCATAGCAGCCAATTCTACCTGAGGATGTCCTATTTCCCATAGCTAAAGCCAGACGTCGATCACCAGTGTCACTACGAAATAGGCATGCATGCGCTATGCCTGCCCCTTGTGTGCAACCCGTAGGACTGAAGCTGTAGACGTGAAACAGGTTAGTACGATGAAACTCATCGCGGCTTTTCACGCACGACTACGGGATGCCCGAGTCCTTGACTCTGTCCATAACGATGTCCCACTCTTCCTTGTTCTGCTTCACTTCCTGTAAACGCACTTGTAAGATAGTGGTAGCGGTTAGAGTAGTGAGATACTTGCGTCGCGAACGGCGTACCTAGAGAAGGCCCGCTACCGGTGCGATCTTCGTGAAAGGGCGATTGGTTCCTCCAGAGGTGCGAGAGGAGTCTCGATCGCGCCCATCGCAGTGTCAATGCATCCGCCGATTGGTTCCGATGGGGCAGGATCAACGTGAATCAGTCCGACGGGAAAAACCCGAGTAAGACAGGCAATAGCACTCGTGTATCGGTTGATTGAGACCAGTAGAGGATGTAGGAAGGAAGCTGCGACCAGATTTATTGAGGATAGACTGCATATTCGATGAGTTTCTTAGTGTGCTTGTAAGACGGTGGCTGAAACGACCGAGGGGATGTCCTGTGGGGCTCAGGACCTTGGGCGCTGTCTTGGTGGGCAACCGTAAACGTGACCCGGGCGCGCCTATGGCGGTTGGCCTAGAGTATCATTTGGATCTACGCCGAGGCATTCGTTCATTTTACGAGTCACATGTTCAAGACTTTGGACTCGGGTTTGTGTGTGGGGCCCAAGACAGCAGTCTTCTAAAACCTGGGAAGATGCGTCTCCACCACTCTAGAATTTCATATTGTCAGAAATTCAGGACCGAGGAAGACGATTTCATGCGGTGCGAAGACGTCTATTAAGGCGTGATATTCTCAAGGCAAACTTACGATAGAACCCGTCCCAATTTTGACTTGTAGCACCCTCCCTGACGACAAGGGTCTTTGGCTCTTTCTAGTGCGAGAATGGCTGTCACACCTTGAAGTGACGAGCTTGTATGACGCGATCGCGATGGAAGTTGAGATTTTTCAGCTTGTCCTCCGACGGTCGGGAGAAAGCCGATACTGCGCACAGGCCCCGTCAAGTTCACGACGCAACCAGGTTTTTCGAGAGACGTACCTTACAAAAGGGTGATCTGCGTGTGTTTTTCTAGTTGCGAATGAGCCCGTGTGAGATTCCCCGTACTGCTCTTGCGTCGTCTAACCCTACCGTGTACTCTTTGCGTGGCAGGAGATACGAGGGAGGGGGAGAAAAGCCAGTCACCCTCGTACAAGGTGGTGTAAATGGCAAAAGCGTGCACCGTACTTTGAGGCAACTGAACGACTTTGTTGAGCGACGCGAATCGAAGGAGCGGGTTGCGATGACTGTAACCGAAAGGGGATTTTCCCCCATTTGGAAATGTGTAATGAAGTAGGTAAGGCTGTCATAGCAGCGCCTTGGCAAAAGATTATCAATAGGATAGAGGATGCCCTCGGGACATGTTCGGCAACACGAAACACGGTCCGAGTCGCACTGTGGCAACGCGTATCATCGAAGACAGCCTGAGTTATCAGACTTTGGAGTGAGTCTCCACTTTACGGAGGACAACCTGCGAGGAAGGGCCAAATTGTGAACGCTTTCGGGAAGGTTGAAAAGCCGTTCGTCGAAAGTACGTTGGCGTGGGCTGTTGGGATGAAAGGCGAGATATGATGATGATCAAAAAATAAATGACGTACAGACGTGATCTGAGATTGACAGGTCGGGATGATGAAATGACTATTTTATTTATTTATTTATCCAGTACCGGGCGAGTTGAACCAAGTTGGTTAGTTGGTTTGGTCGGGTCAAATTAGTTGTGCTACTTGTTCTGTCCACGTTGGTCGATCAGGTGATCTCAAAGTTTATGAGCGGATCTCGATCTGACGTACCTGAGAACACGGTTTCTCGGGTCGACTAAACTCGATGGACCGCTTCTTTTCCTTCCGACCACAATGAACGTAGCTGACCTCCTTCAAAACTCTCCCTCTGAAGAGCTCACTAAACGTAGACAGCAACAACAACAACAACAACAGCAACAACAACATCAAGCCCAGCACCAGCAACAACAACTGCAGCAAGCCCAGCAGGCGGCTCAACAACAACAGCAGTCGCATCATCATCATCACCATCATCAACCTCAACCTCCACCTCAACACCAACAACAGCCGCAACACCACCTACCTTCACCCCACGGTGATCGTCCAGAACATCGTTTCCCGCCTCAACCGCCCTCCCACCATCGGCCAACCCATCCGCCACACCGCAGTCCACAGGAGTTTGACCGTCGGGAACCTTATCCGGACTATCCCCCGCACCCACAGCCGCAGCAGCATTCACCTTCCCTCGGCCCGGGTCCCGCACCGACCTTCCTGCCTCCTCGTGGTGCACACGCGCCCTCGTCGGTGTATCTTCCCCCACCTCCCCAGCCTGTCGTCCCACACCCGCATCCTCACTCACATCGACACGAGTACACTCCGCCTATCTCTCACTCAAAGCCACATGTACAACACGGTCCCCCTACCCACCACGGTCCCTTTTCGGGTTCTCCGCCCCCTTCTATCCTTCACGAACCCTCGCCGATGTACAATCCCCTGCCTCCCCCGCACTACCCGCCATACCAGCAGCCGTCGGCCCCTCCCCTGCCACCGCCTGGCTCTACCAGCGGTCCCTCTATGCCCCCTGTGTCAGTTCCAGGCCCCCCCGCTCCCCAACGCTGGGTCTCGCGATCAGATCCTACCCAGCCGCCAGTCATGTCAAGCTTGCAGCCGCCGGAAAGAGAGCGTGATCGTGGGAACAACTTAACACACGGCCGCATGATGTCCGTAGCTGGTCCTGGCTCATCGTCCGCTACTCCTGCTCCTTTATCTGGGCCTGCCCTCGCCCCCGGCACAATCATCAGGGACCGTGAACGCGAGCGAGACAGAGATAGGGATAGGGAAAGAGGAGGTGAACGAGATAGGGCGAGGGATAGAGATAGAGATAGGGAAAGAGACACGCACCCACCTATGCCCCTTCAATTGGGTCCTGGTCCAAGTCCCCTTCTTGAGGACGAGCGTGACCGCGATCGTTTGGAAGGCAAGGCGCACCATCGCGACAGAGACCGCGATCGTGACCGTGCAAGAGCTCGCCATCCCCCTCCGTTCTCTGCCCCTCCGCCCTCCCTTCCCCCGGTTCGTGAATCCCGTCCGCGTCCGCCAGTAAGTGTGCCTCCAACACAAGGTGGGCACCCGCCAATGGATTTGGACCATGAACGTGAACGCGAGCGGGACATCAATTTCGAGAGGATTCGTCCTCGTGAGAGGGAGAGGGATAGAGATCGGGACCGGGACCGGGACCGGGACAGAGAGAGGGAAAGGGAACGAGATCCACGAGAGAAGGAGTCCCATCAACGTGAGGGGACCAGTTACATCCACTCCATCGTGCCAGCACCTATACCACGCAAGCCCGACGATGGGACGTCACATGTGGGTTTTTCATATTCCCAGGCAAGTCATTTTGCGCCTTGGGGGGTTGGATTTACAAGGCTTATGAGCCCATATTCATTTAGGTACCAGGGCCGCCGCATCCTGATCCAGATGCACACCATCCTCACGCACCACCGTCGTATGAACACACTCATGGAAATCCGTACCCTCACCCCCATTCTCGCCCACACCAACACCAGCATGTACACAGCCATCATCCAAATCATCCTCTTCCCGACCTACGAGGGCCACCTCCACAGCCACCCCAGACCTCAGGAGTGAGCCCACATCCCCATAGCCATAGTCATGGCCACGCTCCCTCGCGTCCTCACAGCCATGCCCATCAACACCAACATCAACACCAGCATCAGCATCAGCACCAAAACCAGCACTCGCATCAACACCAGCCCATGCATACGCGCTCACTTTACTCGACAACAAGCGGTGCACATCATTCGCACGCCACGGGGATGCCTCACTCGCGTTCCCGACCAGTACCGCCACCAGTGCATCTCGGCGCCTTTGTGCACCCTTTCGGACCGCTCCCGCTACCGCGTAATCGTATGGTCGCGCGTGCGACGCTCTATATCCCTGCTCTGGCATTGCCTCGCGTTCGACCCGCGCACCCACGCGTGTGGGGCAGTGGTCCATACACGGACGACTCTGATATCATCTCTGCCGCCGTCCACGCTGGCCGTGTGCGATGGAGCGAGGTGCGGGAGGCGAGGCGGCGTGGGAAGGATGCGCGTGTCGAGGTGCAGGTGGTGCCCCCGGCAGAGAGGTACTTTGGCAGTATAGGCACTGGGCCTGAGCCTGGTTCGGGCGGTGACCCCGAAGACGACGGGCGGGGGTTCTTCAGCGCCGGATGGGGCAACGGACACGAAGGCGTGGGAATCGAGATTCTGGAAGTGTCTTTTGTCAAGGTGCGCCACAAGCCACTTTACCTTCTCTCTTTGTGTTTTGAGATTGTTGACCTTTTGGGTGTCGTTCGTGCGTGCAGGGCGGAACGGCGCATCGCGCGCCGGGTCTCGGACGACAAAATTGCAAGCAGCGCCTCGAAGAGTATGCTGCGGAGCGTGGGGCGGTACTAGGATTCGCAGCGAGTGCTGCCGCGTCTGGTGCCGTTGGTGGGCGGACGAAGCGCGCGCGCGGAGTCGGTGTTGGTGGACCCGGTGGACCCGACTCGGATGAGACGGATGAAGACGGTATGGGCACGGACAGCGACGAGATCGATGAGGACGAAGAGGAGGACGTGGACGTTGATGCGCTCGCGGCGCGCGTGACGATCGTGTTTGAGGGTGGCCGTAGCGGTGCGCTCCCTGGGTACGTTCTGGTCCCCCGTTCGCCCTCCCCTCGTACTGTTCTGACGAGGATTTCTCCCGAATGCAGATTCAAATATGAGCCCGATGCACTTCGGGCAGCCGTCCTCCACCCGCGACGCCTGTTGTCTCCTGTTGATCCTACAACTCCACGAATGCGCAAGCGGCAGCGTGTTGATGACGAGGGGGACGATGACGCAATGGATACGGAGGTGGACGGTGCCAACACCGATGTGGCGCCAATATGGCGCGGGGTTGAGCTCGAAACGGCGGTCGAACGGTTCCTGTTGCGCATGTATGAGGCAGACGTCGAGCCTGATGCAGAGTCAAAAGCCAATGCGACCAGCGAGGATGCCGAGGGATACGCCGAAAAAATGAACACTTCCGCCGAGGACGAGCAGCAACAGCGACAAGGAGGGAGAGTGTACGATCGGCGTCGATGGGAGATCTGGCTCCTTGGGACGCTCGACGAAAAGGATGGGCCGAGACGGCTTCCCCCGCCCGACGAGAACGCGGTCAAGGCGGTGGGCGGTGCGGTACTGCTGCAACGTGGGCTGCGCGCGTCGAACCTCGAGTTTGTGGAGGGCGAGGTGAGAGTGTTGCAGGATGCGCCGGCAGCTGCTGCAGACTCGGAATCGAGCAGCGGTGCGCGGGAAGGGTGGGCGATTGAGGTCCGACAATGGCGCTGGGCGCGGTCGCGATGATCATGAAAAAGTATTCCTCTCGCTTTTGTCGTTGCTGCTATTGCTTAGTCCTACTACTTCTGCTCTTATCGCTTGCTTTTTTTTTCTCTTTTTTCTCTTTGTTTTTATTGAATATTGATAGTATATCGATTCAATAATAGTTGGGGGGATATTGGCGCGACCACGTGATGTGTGTGTGGTTGGATGCGACACGCGCGACGTTGTTGAGGTTCATAAAGCTCGGCTCGCATGGCGGCGACACCAGCACCAAAGAACACGGTCCACTGGGCACCCTCACCAGTCCCTTCGACACTCTCTGACTCTTGTTCGTCTGCATCCACCTTATCAATATCCTCAACATCGACGCTTCAGTACATCAACGCTCAGCTCATCTCACATGGCTTTGCAGTGTCACCCGGTCTTTGCCTCGACGGGCTCTCGTCTGCAGACGCAGAGGGCGTGGTAAAGTGTTTACTCTCTATGCTTGGTCAACGAGTCGTAAGTACAGCTGTCGTAACTTTTTTTCCTTCTCGTACCTCTATCTTTAATCTCTTCATCTCACACGCAGGAGGACATGACACGCGCAGAGGAGCTGATGACGAAGCTCCGTACGCTCTCCTATGACTATGAACGATTGAGCACGATGCATGGTGCGGCGACAGAGACTGCAGAAAGCGCTGAGCGCGAGGCGGCGGCGGCTCGGGCCAAGCTGACGTGAGTGGCCGCGATCTTTATCCTTGGCCCCCCTCTAAATAAATCAAATCAAATAATAATAAAAAAGAATCGCGAAACGGGCGCAGACGCAGGCAGAGGCGATGCATAAACAGACGATGGCGGATCTGCAGCGTGCGCGGACGGCGTTGCAGGCGCTGCGCGCGACGCACGTCGCGGAGATCAAGAAGCGCGAGAAGGAGATCGAGGGGATGCGAGAGCGGTGGTCTAAGCTCTCCGATTCGCAGCTCAAGATCGGGACGCTGCCCAGCGGCATGGCGTTCAGCTCGTCTTGTTTGCAGCCTGCGAACGCGTCGGCCGTGACGGGGATGGGGTCCGACGGTGCCGGCGGCGATGCGGCGCAGATGGGGCGGGGGATCCCCGATGTGGCGCTTGAAGAAGCGGAAAAGGCGTGTGCGGGGCTTAGAGAGGAGAATGGGGAGTTGAAGGTGCTCGTTGTGGATGCTGCCAACGCGGTACGCAAGATCTTGCACAAGGCCCTTAGCTCTGACCCGGACGACCTCGAATTCGTACGTGCCTATCCCTCTTCGTCTTTCGCCTTTTTGGTGGGTGGTAGATGTCTTACGACACAACACGATGACCCGCAGCCTCCTCCCTTGGCCACAATCGATCTCTTTCCGCTTGGCGCTCGCGATGCTGCCTTTGAGAAACTTAGCGCATTACTCACTTCGCTTCGAGATGCGCTCCCGACGCTCAGGACTTGCGATGGCACCGCTTCGACCTCGGGGCTAGACCCGAAAGCGCAAATCTCGCTTGCCGATTTGGCAAAGAAGGCCGCAGAGTCGGACGCAAAGGCGCACAAATGGCAGGTCGAGGAATTGCGCGCTACGATAGCGAGCCTACGCGACGAACTTAGTGAGTCTCTACCCCTTGCGCGAGAGACGTTTTTGCTCATTTGGTGAGAAGGAAGAGCTCAGGGCGAGAGAAAGTCTGCACCGGCGAGTCGATTGCAAGATGTCCCAGTAGCACAGGACAAGCTGGCCTCATATCTTCCCCCACATAACGAGTTGGAGGCCGGCCCAGCTCTGGAACCTCAACACAACCAAGTGGCCAACTCTGAGCCTGACGTACGTCGTTTTTCTCCCTCTCGTCCTCACCTCTAACCATTTGCTTATATTCTTTCTCAAACCAAAAGCGAGTTGAGCAAATCCCCCCGAGAAAGCGCGACTTGTTGTTCCCTACAAAGCCGGAAATGCAGCGTATTGCTGCGCCGCCAGAAGCGGCACCACAACCTGGTCCATCGCGCCTCTCTCCCCGGAAGACCCGTTCCAAGGCTAAAGCGAAGTCTGTATTCAAGTCGCCCCTAAAGGCCACGAGGAGGGCCTCCACGTCTGCGAAGCGGACAGCATCGGGCTCCCGTCCCAGACGCCAGACTTCGGGCCTGACGGGCAAGCGAGTCGAGGCGTCCTTCGAAACGGAAGTGAAACCTTCGACCGTTCCCGCTGCGTCGCTCCTGCCGACCTCCTTCGTCCTCCCGCCGCCCTCCCCAGAGTCCCGTCCACCGCCACACCTGGACTCTCTCTTCACGCCGTCCGTCCCACTCCAGCTCATCCACTCATCAACGACGCCTCCGTTCTCTCCTCTGACACAACCGCCGCCGCCAGCTTCGTCCTCTATCCCCACTACAGCCCTAACCGAAAGAGGAGAAATGCGAGCTGTTGCATCCGAAGAGATCGTTTCGAGTGTGGCACAACCATTACCGTCAGTACCACAACCACCAACATCAAAGCCGTTCCCGGCTGCAAAGCCCCAGCCGCGCAACATATCGCACGCCTACTCGCCTGCCAAGCCCAGCCCTCTGAGCAGGATGCTCATGCTCGCGGAACCTCCCTGGGACTTGCCAGCAGCAGCAGCACCAACCTCTGTCGCACCTCCCCCCGCTCCACAATTCAACTCTGGTCCTCTCTGCCCTCCTGGCGCGTTCACATCCAGCGTCGTACCGGTCTTCGAGCCGCCACCAATCCCGCCCCCAATTGTGGTGCCTACGCTTGCACCTGTACCAGTACTGGCGCCAGTGCCACCAACCAATAACACCAACTCTGCGCCTGCACCCGCACCCGTTCCTCTCCGTACAGGATCGACGAGCAACGCAGCAGGCGCGAGCACCCAGCGCAGACGCAAACGCACGTCCCGCGAAGCCGAACTGGACCTCGACGCAGATACAAATGCGTCCAAGACCAAATCCAAATCCGACGCCAACGCCAGCGACGCACGATCGATTTCTAAGGCCAAGACGGCGGAGGCGGAGGCGGCGGGCACCGGGGTGGATGTCGTCGACTCGGACACTGCTGCTGCTCCGTCGAGGGATCCCCGTGCGCCAGAGAAGGAAAATACGATCAGGAGACGTCTCAAGGGTGGCCCTGCTGCCGTCGCTAAAACGCGCGGCGGTGGCGGCGGTGGCGTGAAGACTAGGAAGATGGCTGCTACTGCGGCCAAGTCTGGGGCTCCCAAGTCTTCTGCACCTGCACCTGCACCTGCAGCACCTGCGCCTGTGGTTATGAATGAGCCGCCACCTGCGGCCGAAGGGGCCCGCGTGGGTGGTGCCGCTGGTCGGCTGCTAGCTGCTGTGCGTGGAGATGGTATTGGCCCAAGGCGTGTTCCGGTTGACAGTACAGGGGCGGGTTTACCAGCGCGACGGGTGTCGTGATTGTATATTGTACAGAGCGTAGAAGGGGTGTGTGTGTTTTTTTATTGTACGGGACCAAATGACTATTATTGCTCTCCTCTCTGCTTGCAATAGCGTAATTGTGGTTTGAGATTTGTTTCTCTGAACATATACACATACATACACATCCTGCGCTGCACTTGATCAATTGACTTCCCTGCTAACTTATCTGTTGGAGATATCATATGGTAGAACCAAGCACGTTCACGCATATCCCGCACCCTCCCTCGGACCAAAGCAGTGAACCACGGCCCAACTGAGCCAGTCGGAGAAAACAAACGATGAGAGTGATCAAGGAGGCAGCATGAAGCCCGCAAAGTAGGTGTCGAGCGTTGCAAGCCCGTCTAGGGGCGCGATGGTGCCGACGTAACCGTCCGGACGCACGACGACGAGCGCACCCGCGTTACGGCTGATGCCGTATCGCTCGTGGATTTGACCGCCGCGGGAGCCGGTGACGTCCGTGTCGTCGAGAAGGACCCTAATCGTATTTTTTATATTCGCGAAGCGTGTTTGATCGAGCTCAGAAAGGCAATTTCGAAAGTAAAAATTCTTCGAGGACTCACTTGCTCCAGTGCGGGCGCAGCACGGCCGGGACCTCGACATAGTTGACCGTGTTCTTGCTGCCCTGCAGGACGGTGATGACGTCAAAGGCGTCTCGGCGCTGGTTGAAGAAGCATTCGGACTGGCTGAGGTACGTTGCGACCTTTTGCGTGTGCTCGCCGGGGAAAACGAAGAGTTTGAAGCGGGCATCCGAGGGCGCGAGGTCTTGGATGTTTACCTCTCGCGCGTCGGCGGCGCGCACGAGCGTGTGAGGGAGCAGGCGTTGGCCGATGATAAGGTTGGGCGCTGCGACCTGGTGGGTCGTCTCAATTGCCACGGAAGGCGCATATTGTACGCCGACGCCGGACGAGAAGTTGCCGTACTTTTGGAAGGCCCTATATTGTCGAAGAATCGAGGTCAGTTACATAGAGCGGTCGGTCGTGGGAGAAGCCAGCGAACCCGATGAATTCCTCGTGTGTTGGACCGTGCCCTTCGCTATCTACGCGAAGCTTCTCGGAGAACAAGGCAGAGAACTTCTTGTCAAAGGAAATGAGGTCTTGGGCGTATTGCCGGCGCTCAAGTTCGTACTAGGTGCGAGGATCTCTCAGAGAGGAAATTAATTGGCAGGTGGGGATGTGACACACCGTCTTGAGAAGTGAAATATCTGCCCAGCCTCGGAGAACATGCGCCAACTTCCATGCTGCGAAACAAAAGAAATGTGCGATCAGCGTTTGTGAAATGGGACATATCCGCGGTATGAACCTAGATTATGAGTGTCGTTCATGCTGGCATTCATACCCTGGCCAGCTTTCGGTGAATGCGTGTGGCAAGCATCGCCAGCGATGAAAATCCGCTCATTGTCGGTGAATCTCGAAGCAACTCGCTGCCCGACTAGCGAGCGATGATGTTCAGCGCGCCTCTACAAGGGTAAGACAGCAATTGGCACCTACTCTGATAGATTGTCCACCACTCGATCTTGTCTGGTTCCGCGTCAATCGTATATGGCCTGAATGTCTTCTTCGCAACTTCCAACAGGCGCTCAGGTCCATATCGGCCAAGATCGACGCGTCCCGTCTCGGGGTCGACGGCATCGGTATCAGAAAGTTGAATGTACACCCGAATCTTGTCTCCTTCCCGCGGAATGATCATGCAAGAGCCATTTACAGAGTGAATCGCTGATTTGTTCCGCGTGTCTGGAAAGTCGGTCTTTTCCGAAGGAACAATATCTACGACACCCCAAAGGAAGTCTTTAATTTATCAGTAAGGTGAGCGAAGGAACTTCGGTTCGGCCATATATCGCGCACCGGTTTGCTCGCCGTCCATGGAGATGCCAAGCGTCTTTCGGATCCACGAATGCGCGCCATCTGAGCCAACAACAAATTTGGCACGTACAGCTTCCGTGTCGTTGCCTGATTCCCTGTTTAGGTGCTTCAGCACGACCTGTAGGTGCACGAACGTGAGTTCTCTCCGAGGATGATACAGCCAAGGGATCGGAAAAAAAGTGCGCACTTTAATAGGGTATGCATGTGGGTCGGCAAGTTCCTTCTGATCCTCAGATAGTTGAAGCGAGATAGGAACGACAGGACGGTCGACTTGTAGGCCCTCCTTTCTCATAGAGTCTAAAAATAGATTCTCTATCTCCCCTTGGTGTAAAGTGCACTCATATGGGTAGCGCGCTGTCGGGGCTGTCACATCGGGCACGCGTCCTATGCACTGAGAAAGGCGTCTAGTGAGCCACGATGAAACTGAGAAGACATTTCTATGGAAAAATCAAACCTCGATTCCATTTGGACCAGGATTGTAGAATGCCTGCAGGTTATTACGCGTAAGGACAGGACGAGATGGTGCCGGAAACGCGGTGAAAATTCCGACTGACTGCCATGACCATCATCGCCGCTTGACTCAGAAGGCGGTCAGCAAGGCCATAACTCTGTGTTAACGCGGTATTGCCGTGTAAATCCGAGTTTGCAAGTTGAAGGGAAAGTGTGCTGGACTTGCCTGCAGGACTTCGATGGTCCGTGGTTGGATGCCGTCAGCCTGTCCGGCAGCAACCTTGACTGGCCTACAGCACGGGGGACGTGAGTGACGAATATCCAGATGGTAGAATGGTGCGCACCGCCTGTCTATGATTCGGACGTTAACCCCTGCACGGGCAAGCGCATTTGCGCACATGAGCCCCGCAGGGCCAGCGCCCACTATGAGGACGTCGACATAAGACGGATCTGGTGACATAAAGAATCACAATGGTGGACGGAGAGTAAATGGGGCAGGTAGGTCAACACATGGGGGTACTGTATATAAGAGAATACGGGAACGTACATAATTACAAAGGGGACCAAGACTACGTTTGATGGATGACCGGACGGACCATCTGCTTAGTACGGATCTCCGCATCCAGTAAAACATTCACATACAAAGGACTTCTCAGGCGCCTTGACAATGTCTCAACTGCGACGTATATCAAGTAACTCGACTCAGTCATTAGACACCGTACAGCACCTCGTACAATTACTTGACAAGATGAAGCAGAAATAAATACAGGTGGTATGGATGAGAGCACAGCACGACGCTACACCTCGTCGTGGAGGACGTTTTGTACCAAACAAGCGTCTTTGCTGCCTTCTTTGGTCATGAGAATCTCACGGACCTACGAACGAGAAGAGAAGCAAAGATGGTGAGCACCCTTCTTCGGAAAAACTTTGACTTAGACTGGGACTTGCCGTCGATGGTGGGTTCAACCCGAGAGCTGCGGCGCGCTCCCAACGTTCCAGTCGCGTCACACCGATGCACGGTCCATATTCATACGACCTAGATAAGAGAACACGTACATAACCGTGTTTGACTTAAGTCCGGTCACCGCGGTAGGGCCTGTTACGTACAGGTCGAAAATGCGCAAGATGTGGTGCACTGGTGTCTGGTCCTCCGCGTGAACTGTACCGAGACAACGCCCTCAGTTAGCTAAGAACACCATGGACGATAGGGGCGCACGACGAACCAGGTTGGAGGTTGCCCATCTTTTCCCTGGCCATACCGAATGCCTTGTTCCATCGCGGATCCTCGGTATCCAAACTCTCGCGCTCCAATACCTCCGTTGCTTCTTTCGCTTGTACAGGCTCCGGCTCGGGGTCAGGTTCGTATTTACGCTTTCCACCGATACGGATGGGTGCAATGACGGGGGGTTCTGCGGACGAAACTGCGGCTTTCCCCTTGAGACTGTCTTTGGCACTGGCGCTACCGCTGCGCTTAGAAGAGGCGAAGGACAACATGCCCTGTCTCAAGCCATCAGAGGTCTTTGCTTTGGAGCTGGATCGTTGTGGAGCCATGATGGTCGTGGTCGGAATTGAGTCAATGTCAATGGATGGTTCAAAGTTGCAAAGTTGAACTTCAGCGCTTCAGCTTTCATCCCCGAGCGTTGATTATGATGTAAGCAACAAAACTACAATATTCCAAGGCCGACTAGCTCAGTTGGTTAGAGCGTCGTGCTAATAACGCGAAGGTCTTGGGTTCGATCCCCACGTTGGCCATGTAATTTTTTTTACGTGTCGTTGCCACGTTGCCCCGTTACAATTGATGTGTGTGAGCGCTCGCGCGCCGGGTCACCCATGAAACTTGGATGGTTGTTGCTTGCATCTGCGATACTCTGCAACGTTCTTTGAAAAGACGCCTATCTCCATATCACCTTCTTTTCCATATGCTTCCAGTCTGACCCAGCTGCGGCACACATGGACCAAAATCAACTCCTTTATACCGCACTTTTCTCGTTCACTATAGGGTTAGCACTGGTAAGTCCCACCACGAATGAGGGGAGAACCTAGCATGGACGTGATGAACTCTAGTATCATCCTTGTTCTTAGAGCCGTGGGCCGTCATTCTGACGTGCGCCGAGGCGAAGACGAACATTCATGGGCACGCTTCCATTGAGCCGCCGTTTCTGATCCATTCATGTTCCCGTGTGGACGGGCTTGCGACTTTGCAACTGATACGTGTGTACTCATGTCTCCCTCGCAGGCATACCTCGCACTTCTCGCGTGGACACCTGCGCCTCTCACCGAGCTGCCGTCAGAGAAACAATACTTTTCACCCAAAGACCCAAAGACACCTCACCCACTCCCTTCCATCCACGATGCTGCCTCGTTAGATCTTAGCATCATCATACCCGCCTACAATGAGACCCGACGTCTGCCATCGATGCTCTCCTCCACCCTCGAGCACCTCGCGTCTGTCCCGAAACGCACCTTCGAGATCCTCATCGTGGACGACGGCTCCTCCGACGGTACCACCGATGCCGCGCTCGAGCTCGGGGCCAAACGCCACCCAGGGGTGGACATACGCGTCGTGCGGCTCGAGCGCAATCGTGGAAAGGGTGGCACGGTGCGACACGGCATGATGCACGCGCGCGGAAGGCGCCTCCTCATGGCCGACGCAGATGGCGCGACCCGCTTCGCGGACGTCGAGCTGCTGCTCACCGCGCTCGATAAGCTTGCTCCTGCGGAGAGCGACGCAGCAGGGGTCGCCATTGGGAGCCGCGCACACCTCGTTAAAACCGAGGCAGTCGTCAAGGTGCGCTTTCCTTTGTTGTCGTCACGTCACTATCGTTTGGCGTCTTCCTGGGGACAGGATTATCTGATAAACCGACCGACTTTGTTGACAGAGGTCCCTCTTGCGCAATTTCCTCATGTACGGTTTGCACACCGTTTTGCGCATCGCGGGCGTCGGGCACGTTCGCGACACGCAGTGCGGCTTCAAGCTGTTTTCGCGCGAGGCGGCGCGTGCGCTGTTCCCACGACAGCACCTCGCGACGTGGATATTCGACGTCGAGCTGTTGCTTCTCGCCAAGACGCTGGGCATTCCCGTCGCGGAGGTGCCGGTGACGTGGCACGAGGTCGCGGGGAGCAAGCTGAGCGTCGTGAAGGATTCGCTGCAGATGCTGCGTGATTTGTTGGTGCTCCGGGCGAACCAACTACTTGGGCGGTGGAACATGCGGGAGAAGGAGAAGGCGGAATGAGGTGAATCATGATTTATTGCACTGTTGTCTATTTAGAGTCCCCCTGGCGTGCTAATCGCGGGGTAACGTTCGTGGGACCGCCATTGCAGAGGCGGCACTTTGGAGCGTTCAATAGATGGCGGTTTTCCCCAAATTGAAAATAGCTTGTATTGTGCATCGCTCCGTCGCGATGCGAGACGTCTTCGAAGGAGCTGCTTTTGTGGAATCGGGGTGATCCTGTCGACGTCACGAGAAATGTAGGATCTAGAATGCCTTCACTCTTTTCTCTGTTTTTTTTTTTTTGAAATGGATTAACATGAGCCTCGGGGTACAGAACCCCACATAGCACTTCTTGAGCAAGTTGAAACAGTATCTTATTTGTAGGTTGCGCATAATAACATGGTAACATTCCCATTGTCCTGCTCCTACTGTCTGCTAAGCGGAGGGTGGTGTCGAGCGCGATGTCTCCGCGCCAGGAGGCAGGAGCGAGAGGAACTTGAGCGATGTCGGTTGATGACGTGGAGCCTGCGTTGCTGAATGAGATAACTTAGGATGCACCCTCGCTGCCAACCTGGCTTGCAGACCACCCATATCACGTAGGTAGAGGCGGTGTTCGTGATCTGGTCAGTGCTGGTTGGTAGTAACCTTCCTACGTTGTTTTCGTGTTATCTTGTAGCGGTCTGTAGTTCGACCAGTTTGTTTTTCGATACCGCCGCTGCGGCAAACCTCGTTCGGCCCCGCCAATGACAGTGCACCACAATTCACGGCAATCCGACTCATCGAATTGTGGCCACTGCCTTGTTCCTTGATTTCCTTGTCTACGTACCCAAACAGATTCCCAGCTTTCAATTGAAGGTGGCCTTCTCGGTCTTTTTTTGATTCCGGGTTTGCGACTCCCTTTTGGTATCCGAACGGCAAGCAATCACTCGTCGGCCTTCGTCAGGCTTCATGATGGCCATTGTGCGTCGTCTCAGAACGTATGGATACATCGACATAAACGCGGCGAAGTGCAACTAATTATCCCGCTTCCCCGCTTAGTCTTGAGGAAACGGCGAAACCGGAGAGACAATGATGTCGTGAGAAGCACCGCAACACCGCAAGATGGCAGAAACTGACGCATCACCCTTGAGTTCATGGGGGATGATTTCTGCACTAGTGAAATGCTCTTTTTTTCCAGTGGAAGGAGTATCCGGGCGAGTGCCGAGAAGTGGAATTGGCTTGCGCGAAGGCGACTTTCGCCGGTTCTATCCTCGGGGCCTCGAGGTCGCCAAGTCTACACAATACTGACTTCGCAAGTGAGTTGGACCTTTCTTTGAACCCAAACTTTGGCGGTTACTACAGTAGCATGAAAACAGGCGGCTAAATCCAAACGACTCAAGAAAGGAGTGCCATCGCCTGTGTTGCGCATCTAGTACAAGGCGCGGCATCGTCTTGCGTCACTTCAACTCACTTGACTCGGACGCATGTATCACTCGAGGCGTCCAGCCCGGAGGCCATGCCACGCGAGCACCCCTTGGCCCTACTATTTCATGTAAAGAGCGTCCTAGGTTAGTCGCATTGCACCCTGCCTTGGTCCCCAAAGCATCACTGTGAGCCAGCTCCCCTTCCCATCACGAATCCGACTGGTTACCATTTCATGCCGAATACAGGGAACCGCATTGAAACGTTTGGTCATGGCCGATCAATGCACTGGCATCAATTCAAACCCTGATATAGCAGGGATAGGGGTCAGCTTAGGTGCTTCATTGTTGACTCTATACGTTCGTTGACCTCCTCCCTAGACCCGCATCAATTTCTACGTGACGATACTCATTACTGCCTTGACACCACAGAATGAATATACGACAGAACTGCTGGATGGAGTATACCAAAGTGCCATTCTTTATGGTTTCAGCCTCGTCATGACCGCTGTTATCCAAACTATGCAGAGGCAATTGGACCTGTATCATGCGATATTCGTGATGCAAATCATATTTTCACTCGATTTCGTCTATGCACATGGTACGGTTGGTCTCCTATTTGACTACCGTTCTCAAGACGCTAACGGGATTGGGGCGCGTAGGCCAACGGCGATTCATCCGGTCCGAGTCAGACGAGCCCTCGGAGCGCGATTTGCGCGTCCGCATGAAGCTCTTCATTGGGATTCAGGCGTTCTCCACCGCGATGTTCACTGTCTGGCTACTATATGTATGGATCAAAGACAGCGACTTTGGGTCGCAGCCAGAATGCAATCACCTCGTCAAATACGTCTTATTATTTGCCGACATCAGGGCGACCGTGACCTGGCTCCGGGTCCTGTTCATCATGTATCTCATCGTGAACGCCTGCACATTGTTGTTCAGGTTTGGCGTCATCATCTCTGTTTTCACTCAGCGGAGTCTGCGCAAGGATATCCATCATATCCAAGACAAAGTACGAGACGTCGTAGCCGGCGCTGGCGCAGACCGGGCAGACCCAGAAGAAGAGCAAGGAAGCGTCAGTGGAGGGACGACAGGTGAGAGTAAAGTGCTAGCACATATGGCCCTTTCCTTGGTGTAAGTCTCTCAAATCAAGTCTTTCTTTTGTGACCATCCTTATACAAAATTATTTATCAGATCGGCGGTATATGGTGTCGCGACACTTGAGTTGATTGTGGGTAGCGTTCCCTTTGTCAAAGCAAGTATGCTTAGGTGGACTCCAGGTCGCGCGTAATCGTCCAAACATCCAGCCTGGCGAAGACGCGATGGGTTTTGGACAAATCATTGCTCTGGTCCTGATTTTCGGGAATGTCATTGACGTGGTGATGGTTTTTCGTGAGAGGCGCAGGAGAAAGGACGAGGGACATTCATTTTCACGGATCCGAGAGCCATAAATTGATGTCAACTGGTACTACGTCTGGCTTCGGCGTCTGATCCATGTGTCCTTCAGTTGGTACTCGTCCCCATTTTCGGGTTCTGTGAATGACATCCAGGCCTGAGAGAACGTTGCACTTATCTGAATTCCCGCCTTTTGAGACCTTCACGAATTTGCGATATAAGGGATGTGACAATCTAAGACTCACGTGGGACCTGCTCTCCGGAAAAATGACGAAGCACTCTCTCCTTGAGCTGGATCCCTTGATCGAGAAGGTCAGGTCGTGGTTCCTGGGTAATGGGGAACCTGACCTTGTAAGCTTATTGACTACAGTATCGACTTTGACTCGTTGACTCGGCCCGGCCAGAGCTGGACGATCGAATACGATCTGAGATGCCTCCGTCGTTCACACGGGATATTTATAGACATCTTGCAGGGATTCAGTGAAGCTCGACGTTCAACGTTCAACCGTGACATTCAACGCTCAAATGGTGTGCACAGATATCGAATGACCCGCCGCGTACAATTCCGTCAGGCCGCAACAAGACGGCGAAAAGGCTACATATAGCAAGGAACCTTCTTGCAAGTTGCAAGCGTGTTCATTTGGTCGCAATACAACAGCTACACCCTCACCCTTATTATTGCTGTACCGTACACATACACAGTGTCGGGGCGAGGGAACGAACAGCCGCTCGGCATGTCCAAGATGGCTGTGGCGGCTAAATCCTGTCTGCCTTCGGCGTTCGCGAGGAACGCATTGCCTTGCGCCACTGACCGCCACTTGACGCAAGGTTTACTCAGGTGCCAAGCTCAAGTCCAGAGGATAGGCTATGCTAGTTTCCTGGTCATACTATTTTATGTCAAGAGGGGGTCCTAGGGTGCTGTGGTCGCGTTGCACACCTTGTCTTGGTCTCTGAAGCATTATTGTGAGCAAGTTTCCCTTCCTGTCGTGAATACGGCTGACTGCCTGTTTCTGACGAATACAGGGAACCACCCTGACACATAACAAATAGAACATTCGGCCATGGCCGGTCAATGCATTAATTCAAACCCTGATATAGCAGGAATAGGGGTCAGCATACGTGCTCTCACCGTCCCGGTCGCCGTCGGCTCTACACGATCTAAATGGCTGACCTCTTTTCCAGACCCGCATCAACTTCTACATGACGATACTCGTTACTGCCTTGACGCCAGAGAATGAACACACGACCGAACTACTGGATGGGCTATACAAGAATGCCATTCTTTATGGTTTCAGTCTCGTCATGACTGCCGTCATCCAGACCATACAGAAGCAGCTGGACCTATATCACGCGATATTCGTGATGCAAATCATATTCTCCCTCGATTTCGTCTATGCATACGGTATGGCTGGTGTCTTATTCGGACGTCATTCTCGGAACGCTGATGGGGTTGGGGACACAGGCCAGAGGAGGTTCATCCGTTCTTCGGAGCGAGACTTCCGCATGAAAGTCTTCATCTCGGTTCAGACATTCTCCACTGTGATATTCACCGTCTGGTTGTTGTATGTATGGATCAAAGACAGCAACTTTGGATCGAAGCCACAGTGCAATCACCTCGTCAAATATGTTCTACTATTTGCCAACGTCAGGGTGACCGTGACCTGGCTACGCGTCCTGTTCATCATCTACCTCGTTATCAACGCCTGGACACTGCTGTTCAGATTCGGTGTCATCCTCTCCGTCGTCATTGAGAATCTGCGCAAATATATCAAAGATAAAGTACGAAACGTCGTAGTACTCCCTGGCGCAGAACAGGAAGAACGAGAAGAACAAGAGAGCGTCCGTGCTGAAACAACCACGGAGAGAAGGGTGCGTAAATATGTGCGCCTCTCTGTGTTGTAAGTTTCCAGGACCCATACCCTGTTTCGCGATATTTATTCAAACCTTTCTTTTGTCAGTCCGGCCGTGTATGGTGTCGCGACACTCGAGTTGATCGTGCGTAGCGTTCATATTGTCGAGGAAAGCATGCTCACGGAGATTTCAGGTCCGCCGCAATCGTCCGAACATCCAGCCTGGTGAAAGCGCATGGGGCTTTGGACAGATCATTTCTCTGGTCTTGATTTTTGGGAGTCTCATTGACATAGTGGTGACTATTCGTGAGCGGCGCATGAGGGAGTCGGGGACCGAGGGTTCTCCTTCTCAAGATACCCAGTCGGCCCAGGGTGTGTAATACTACTGGAATATCTCAACATCTCCAGGGCGTAGGCACCCAATAGTGTAATATCCGGATCGACTTGGCACATAACTAGACCCCTGGCACCTATATCTACTCTGCAGTCCACGGTCACTGGGTCATGCGCAACTGGGCGAGGGCTTCTCTATCTCACTACGTCGTCTCTCACTGAGTCATATCTTTGTTGGTTATTACCTTATTGTGTTCCTCCCTCAGCTTATCACGGTCTTCCCTGACCAAAAGCGAATAAAAGTTTGTTTTGAGTGGAATGCCCAGCTGCGGTTGGCCGTTCTCCTGAACCTTTGTCTCACTGTAAGCATACCGTACTGCCATCTCCATCACGTAAACTGGTAAACTGATTATATAGCGAAAAAAATTGCAGCTTTCACAGCCGAGTGATGAAATCCCGGACACAGTGACCCGGGTCCTGCTCACTGCTGGTGGTATGGGCATGTGAGGACCTGAAACGAGCGAGTCAGGAAGAGGTATTGATGGTGCAGTTGAGGGCCTTGGGACATTTGTCAGGCGCAGCGGGGCGAGTTTGCCGGCGGCGAGAAATGGGCAATTGAGATCTGGCAGTTGTACTTATTGCAGTGTACTCGACTCGTCTGTCTTTAGAGGACGACCACACTTTTGATTTTATCCTTATTTTTCTCATCGTTACTCTACGCCCTCTAATCCTCATCTCGTCTCATCCCCCCGGGTTCACAGATGCCCGCTGTCGCCATTTCACCAGCTTCGCCCCCAACACCCTCCAGTTAGCACCTCTGTCCTCGCTCTTGCCTCCCTTCTTGCATTCTTTGCTCATCGTCCCACATAGCCTCGCATAACAGACCCGCGAATACCCTGGATAGCATGTCCGTTGCGGACATAAAAGAACAAGCAAAACAGCAAGCGCAACGCGCAAGTCGATCCGTGTCTGCGCTTTCTCTCATTCACTCCGCTAAGGGTCAGGTCTCACTTGCCCAATCCCGCGAAGGCGCCGGAGACCTCAAGGGTGCTCTCAGCGCGTTCACAAAGGCCGCAAGTCTCACCCGGGTTTTCATTGATAGCGCAGAGTTCAAGGCGGAAAATGTTCAAGGAAAACGAGGTGTGCTTTGGAAGGAATTTACCGACTTCCAGCAGGTGAGTGGCACATTGTATTCACACCCTCCACCATCATCTTTATACTCTTCAGCGAGAGGGCAGCGACCTTACGCAGCGGGCACTCATCATAGAAGATAAATTGGTTCAAGTCGAAAGATCCGCTGCCTCACTGTGAGTTTACTTTCCGTCTCTAACCAAGTATATCTTCATTATATTCGCTTGCCAGGGTCAACGGTCACCGGCCACCACCATCAGAGAATGGGAACGGGGTCCAAAAACTGTCAGGAGGTAGCATTGCAGACCGAATGCGATCATTGCAGGACGCGGGCTTGGCGGTGAGCACGGGCAAACGCGCCTCTAGGGAACTCCCCTCCACCCCGGCCGTACCGCTTTCGCCAACATCGACCTCCTCGGATGGCACGCGAACAATTAGAAACTCTCTGCAACTACCTCTGTTATCGCCCCCCATCAGCCACAGCGTGTCTGCATCATCCAAGATATCGAACCCGACCCTCCCGCCCCATTCCTTTGTGTCCCCTTCCGCTCTTGGCCCCCCATCACCAACGTCCTCGGCCTCTTCATCGCCGCGCACATCTTTCCTTACCCCCGTAGAGTTTGCTCAAACGTTCCCATCCATCGATGAACTCGAGGAGATCGATAACCGACGAGCCGTTCCCGATACCGATGCCCACCCAGACAACTTGAATGGCCAAGCCTCGGAGCGGCCCGTCAGTTCCCATCAGGCGGATGACAGCTCTCCCAGTCCTGGCGCCAAGTCCTTCCCCGTCCTCCCCGTCGACCTCGGTCCGCGTCCATCGAGCACACCCATCACCCCCGTCGTTAACCATTTCGCGAGTCGGCCCGCGTCCCCCGCCAAGCGGCCACTCGGCATTCGCAGTTCCGGCTCGCCTCGTGTTCCACCTACCGAGCTTCAGGTTAAGAGCCTGGCGGAACCGCGCGAACTGTACGATTACATGTACAGGAATGAGCTCAAGGTGCTTATGCTGGACGTGCGGACGCGCGAGAAGTTCGATTATGAACACATTCGGGGTGATGCCGTTGTATGTATCGAGCCGTTCGTGCTCCTCCGTGAAAGGTGAGTCCCTGGTCCTTTTGCGCCATTCTCCATTTCCAGAGCGTTTATGTACGATGCGCACGTCCATAGCGTATCCGGCGAGTCCATCGAAGACTCGCTCACCATCGCGCCACGTGATGAGTCGGTGTTGTTTCGCAACCGCGACAAGTTTGACCTCATAGTCATCTACGACGATGCCTCCGAGACGCCTGGACCGCCAGATGCGCCTATTTCCAATCTTATCCGCGCGATATACGTGAACGCATTCCGTAAGATCCTCAAACGCGTGCCTGTGCTACTCATTGGCGGCATACAAGCATGGAAGCGCGAATTTGGAGTCCAAGAGGTCCGAGGCCTCGGAGTTGAAGAGGTTCCCGTACCGTTGTCTGTACCCTTGGCACAGCCTTCTACGGAATTCATCGTACCACCGTCGCCGCCAGCGCCCCAGCTTCCCCAGTTGTCTCGTACCTCGCCGCCAGGTATCCCCACATTAAGTCCTAAGCCGGATCAACCTATCAGGGCTCTCCCACCAGTACCGCGTAGTCCATTACCGAATCGGACGAGGGCAGGGACAGAGTCGGTGGCTGAGGCTCGCCTACCACCTACGTCGGACAATAACCCACGACGCTCTTTTGATCAGGGTTCCGCCTCTCCACGGTACGGTTCTCCTGAGAGCTCTTCTCCGTGCAGGTACACTGACAGCATTCTTCGCCTCTATAGCTACGCTGAAACTGGTGACATTCCCTCGGAACCTGTCCGCCGTCTCCAACGCAAGCCTACCATGACCCGCCCACCTTCTGTTTCGTCACTCAATTCCTTTCCTCGTACTTTGTCTGAAGGAGTACGTCTGCTCTTCCCCATTTGCGTATATCTCCGTATCGTCCTGCTCACGAACCACACGACTCCAGCTCTCCTCTCCCACGATACCACAAACGATGGCCAATGGTCACATACAATACCCCCAGATCGCGCGCACGGTGGTTTCCCATAACACCGGTTCCTCTCCCTTCAACAGCTCTGCGGGAAACTATGGCATTGTCTCGCCCCCTCAAGCGTCCCTTCATCCTGTGGTCTCACGCCGGCGTTCAGAGTACCATGACCAGTCGCAGGAAGCGCTTGCACTCACGGGCGCGGGTTTCGCCGCGCGTGCGCCCATCGACTACCCTGACCTCTCAGCGCAGCACATTCTTCGCCCCCCTCCAGTTGCGGCGTCCCCGAAAGAGCGCACGCGGACGCATGCGCATACGTTCTCTGTTCCTGTAACGGGTCCGACACCGCCAACGATCCAGTCAGAATACCCGGTGTCGTACTGGGCGGACGTGCAGATTGGTACAATGGGTCTGAAGAATATGGGCAATACGTGCTATATGAACTCGACCATTCAGTGCTTGAGCGCCACGGTGCCTTTCGCGCGATTCTTCACGGGTGAGGCTTCGCCTTCTTTACTAGCTTTTGGTATGGATAGGGCACGAGTGCTCACGTCTTGTCTTATCCCAGATGGTCGGTGGAAGAGCGCTGTCAATATGGTGAACCCGTTGGGGACAAGGGGCAACATTGTGCGCGCGTTTTCGAGCATCTTGCACACTCTGTGGCATGGGGAAATGCCATATATCACGCCCTTCGAATTTCGCGTATGTACAGCCCCCCGTTTGTCCTTGCAAGTTTCAAGGACAGATCTATTGACATTTGGTATACTAGCGTTCCGTCTGCCAGCATGCCCCGCAATTCGGTGGTTCGGAGCAGCACGATTCGCAGGAGTTTCTGAGCTTCTTGCTGGATGGACTACATGAGGACTTGAACCGTATCCTCAGTAAGCCGAGTAGTGGGGTGACGGCCGCACGGGAAGATGAGCTCGAGAAGCTTCCGCAGCAAATCGCGAGCGAGCAGGAGTGGAAGATCTATCGCATGCGGAACGATAGCCTCGTCGTAGACTTTTTCCAAGGACAGTTCAGGAACCGGCTAGAGTGCCTGACTTGTCGTAAGGTCGGTCGCGTCGAACTCATTTATCGGTGATGCGGCTGACGAAGGTTTTTACTTTTGGCATTACAGACGTCGACGACGTACAATACCTTCATGTATTTGTCCTTGCCGATACCGTCAACCAAGAGCAGCAAGGTGGACATACAACAATGTCTCGATGCATTTGTCAAGACGGAAGTCATGGAAAAGGCAGATGCGTGGTACGTCGTTTTATGCGGCTTTCTTTTGTGCACCTTGTTAAGGACTATCTATGTCAAAACCTCACACGCCGACCTAACCAGGAACTGCCCGCAGTGCAAAACGCTTCGCAAGGCGACGAAGACGCTCTCCCTTTCTCGACTCCCCCCCGTGCTGCTCATCCACCTCAAGCGATTCTCGTTCAAGGGTCCGTTCACAGACAAGATCGAGAAGCACATCGATTTCCCGCTCAAGGGCTTAGACTTGACCAACTACATGCCCCCGCCGCTCCCACCCGGCGTCGACCGCGCCGGCACGCAGATGTACCCACCCGACGATCCTCGAATGCAGATACCCCCGTACCGTTACGACCTGTACGCGGTGACGAACCATTTCGGCAGCCTGAGCAGTGGACACTGTACGTGGTTTTCCGTTTTCCGTTTCATATTGACTGACGATGGCGGTGCTCATTCATCACGTGATTTCGCGCTTTGGTAGATACCGCTTTTATTGCATCTAGAGGTGGCTGGCTATATTGCGACGATAGCCGCGTCACGCTAGCCAACGCGAAAGAAGTTGTCGTGAGTTCTCCCTTGCTTTCATTATCCGTTGGAATGTTTTTTTTTTTGGCTGACCACTGGCATATGACAATCACAGGGCAAGCCAGCATATGTCTTGTACTACAAACGGGTGAAACCATGAGATAGCCACTACTTTTTTTATACGGTCTTTGCTGTCGTACCTCCTTTCCCCATGTTGTGTCTGACTTTTTCATTTCCCCCTCTCTGCTACCCCATATGTATTTTGCACCCATCTCGCACTCAAGTGTTCATGATTATTGTTACACAGGACAAAAACAATGTAATCGTACAATCCCCCCACCCCACCACTCTATGAGAGAAAAAAGAAGGCCAGAGAGAGCGTGAAAAACCAAACAAACAAGAATGACTACTGAGATGAAAAAACAATGGAGACTATGGCCCAAGTCCGAGTCCGTGCGTGTGAGTATGGCCGTTGGTGAGCGGCATCTGCGTCCGACCTTCAAAGTGACACCGATGACAGGCGAACGACCCTGCGCGAGGAAGCGGGTGGAAAAATGGAGAAAAAGTCGTCTGGCAGTGCGCGCACTGCGGGTCTACGCCGACGTCTACGCTTGCAGCAGGCAACGCGGCGGTCGCCGCGTGCCCATTGAGCGCAGTAGGATCCTTCTCTTCGAGAACGTGGTCAAGCCGCCGTGCTTTTCGAAGGAGGGCATGAGACTGTGCAACTGGGGCTTGTTTGTACGTGTTGCAGTACACTTGGAGGGCCGTCTGCGTTTTTGCGTGAAAGGGGGGGCCGCGGTTCGAGGAAAGAGGTAGGATAAGAAAGGATAGATAGGGTCAAATGAGGGAAATACAGACCTCGCCATACTCGTTCGTCTCACATATATCGAAGAGTGGACGTCGGCTACCCTCGTGCTCTTTGCAACGCACGATGGGGTGCATCGTACCTGACACGCCGTTAAAGGAGACCGAAGCACTAAGCTCCCGTTTCGCGGCTTTGGTCTTCGCGGTTAAGGTTCGTGTGAGTATCGGCTGGGACGCTCACGAAAAAATGACGAAGGGCTCACTGGTTGGATCTCAAAGCCAAATTTGTAGCCGCGGGACCATGCACAAGAGATGTGGTATTCTGCCGGACAGTCGCTGCACCGGACGACTGCGCCATGAACTTGGTTGCATAGGGTACATTTCTAGGTTGCGGAGTTTTGTTATCAGTGAGTCACAAAGGCACGAAGAAGTCTACGCACTGCAGACCAGCGATGAGTGGGAATCGTACTGATGCCCTCGACGATGCGCAGACGCTTTGCGTCGGAGAATGATATCTCGGGCACGAACACCGCACAGGCGAGGTGCACCCAGCCCTGACCCTCAGTTGGCTTGCAAACGCGCAGGAACGAGTCGGGAGGTGGGTGTAGCGCCTTCTCACGCTCGCGCTTGGCTCGAGGGCAGAGCACGCAATCGGGGTTCTGCGAAAGCGATTAATTAGGTAAAGATAGCGTGGGTAATAGGGCGGGCGTACGAGTGAGACCTCGGCAGTCTTTTCATTTTGGCAGAGGTCGCATGTCCAGGACTCTATCGAGCCAGGGTCAACAATCCCACATGCGCCTGAACACGCAGTATTTATATCAGCATGCAAGTGCGGAAGATTTCACGCCGTATGCTCGGTCTGAGCTCACCAGAATGGACGCGCGTCTGACATTCTTTGCACTTGAAGACCTTTCCAGAGCCATGCTTGTGACAAGCGAGACAGCGGTGCTGCGGGGCGCCATTACTTGCCGCTGGTGGTGTGGACGGAACCGACCCGTTGGTCTGTGGCACCAATCATCTATGCTTAGCACTGGGACCCACGTGCCTATGGAAGAGAACAACACGCACCTTAACGCGCTTGGTATTTGATCCCGCGAGCGGCGTCCCCTCTCTCTTTTCGGCCTTGCCTTGCTTGGCCGCGGCCGCCTCTTCACGGATCGGTCGCAGATGGTTCAGGTCTGCGTACTTGCGCCACGAGATACCGCAAGCATCGCACAGCACGGGCGTTGGCAAGCCCTTCGGTGCTTTCCACCATAGTTTGGTGTCACGTGTTCGGCAAGCACCACATGATGCATGCGCCTTGCTCGGCGTGCGCACGATTGAACCTTCCGAGTCCGAGTCATCTGCGGAATGTACGGCGTGGGTAAGTGGCGGTGGAATTTTCGAAGAGCCAAGGAGACGCCGCCTGCGGTTCTCTTCCTCGAGCTTCTTGCTGTTTTTGGTGGGTTATGGTCAGACAGCGGGAATGGAATGAAGGTCAGAAGAGTACTTTTTCCAGTGCCCATAGTAGCGCACGACATCATAAATCGTACGTGTACCAACTTCGTCACGAACGGTACGCAGCTCAGCGCCGTGGGTAAGAACGGCATCCTCAAACATAGCCATTTCAGCGTCATCCCATTCTCGGTCGGCGTATCGGGCCTCTATGGTCTTCCACTAGCACACCGAAAAAAAAAGTAAGTAAAAGTAGGGAGGGAGAACAAACAAACGACCATGTACCTTTTCTTTGCGAAAGACGTTCGACATGCTCACGGTCGAAAAATCCAGACCGAGGGCGTACGCGTCAGAGAATCGCCGAATAACCTCAGTGAGCCAGTCGACATTAGAACGCAAAATCTGCCTCGCAGTAAGACGCGTCTTGCGTTGCTCAACTATATATCGCTGTATGTAAGGGTGTTGGACACATCAGGGGTAGGTGGGACTTACGCTCGGCGACTAACGGACGAAAACGGGTCGTGAAAACCAGAACTCGATGAGTGCTTGGAGTGCTTACCTTGTGGATCAGACATATCATGTACGAGACTCAGTACCTCTACAGTGGCCTCCCCGCCACGTTCTTGAATATCTAAACGTGTCTTGTAAGTAGACCGCAACCGGAGAGGAAGGAGCTGTGAGCCACCAACCTGGATCACGTGGTACATCCTTTGTGGGGATCACCGCTTGATATTTGGAGCCGAGCCGCGTCGTGGTCCGGGGGAATATAAGGTCATCGGGATCTGGATCGGTAGCCAAACATGTCTCAGCCGCCCATTCCAAAGGAGGATGATCCCACGATGCCACCTGAGTGGGTAACTCACCTAGGGTATCTTCTGCGACGGTATGCAACCTGCGATCACCAAACACCACGTCAGCATGACGTCGCCGCAAGAATCTTCATGTGGGGGTACGGACCCGAAATATCGGAACGGCCACATCTTAAAATGGCGCACGGGGACGCTCTCCTCTTTCTCCGCGAGTGTGCGATCCTTACGCGGACGTCCGCGGCCACGCGCCGGCGGCGCATGAGACTTTGGTTTTGCTGCAGGCGAAGGCACGTGCCGCACGTCATGACCCTCGACAGCTTGCTCGTGTGCGCGCGAGCATGGCCCACACGTCCAGCCATAGCCACGCGTAGGTTTAGCGTTTAGTGGGGGTTGCACACAGCCCATGTGGAAGAATGACTTGCAGCGGTCGCATCGGACGGTTTCTGGTCTTCAGTGGGGGGTGAGCGGCGAGAGGTTGGAGCAGGCGTGGAGGACGTACGGGGGGCACCACTTGGAACATGTGTCACAGTTTCGGAGTGTGTCAGTCAGGTCAGGCACAATATCTTTCTCCGCCACCACGTATTCGTAACGCGAGGTAAGTACATCACGGATACCCGAAGGTACTGCAAATGCGGGCACACGATCAGCATCTTTCCGCCGGTACAGACGAATACGCACGGTTGCGGACGTCATTAGACTGGATTACTTCAAACTCCTTCTTGATGTAAGGGTCGAAGAGGCGGTTAAAGTAGAATCTGTCGGGGCGTTTTTTCCAACCAGCGAGGTCGGTAATCTTGTCACGGTGGACGACGTAGCATTTGGCACGTAGTTGGGCGATGTCGCAGATCTCAGAATAGATTGCGGCAAGGAGGAGCCGTGAGTCTGCCACGGGGCGGTCGCTCACGTCGGAGGGGCGGTAGTACCACGCGAGGCGCACGCGTGTGTACACCGGTGCAGGCTCCTTGCCTTTGCCCTTGTGCGAGGGCAGCGCGTCCTCCGCAGGGAGAAGCTCCATGATGCGCGCGACAGAGTATGGCGTGCCATCACGAATGGACCAGCTGGGCGAACAGTAGACATGGTCTTAATTTGCGGGATTACAAATAAAACGAGGAGAAATGTGAAATAAATTGGATGAGACCGGAGGGGCGCAATGGAGTAAAATTACGGGGTAATTACCATTGATTTTGACCTGTTCGCCATTTTTGAGAGTGATAGAGGTGGCCATGAGGCACGAGCGTTCGGCGAGGTGGAGGGGGGAGGCCAAGTGGAACGAAAGAAGCCAGGAATAAATCTCCAATGGCCAAGACTGATGGGAATCGTCAAACAAAAGCTCTTTCGAGCCGAATTAGGTTTTTCTGGGGTGTAGAGGGAGGTGGTGGATGTGAGGTCGAGCAAGCCCTAGGATACCTCCGAGAGCTGGACCAGTGCTAGAATCCAAACTCCGACGAATGCATGTAATTGCGGATTAGAACGATTATTTCTTCGTCCAAGGGGAAAGGCTGGGGTTGACGAAGGAGTAAATGTGGATGTCGCGTTCTTGAGTGTAAAAAAAGGGTATTTCTCTTTTGTAGTTTGCTGGCGTCTGACGCTTTGACACCGTCGTAGGTCGACGTTGGCGATGTCCAAGTGCTTCCTTTTTGAGATGTTTACCCACGCATCCTCGAGAGCTCGTAGCTCTCTGAACTGAACGTCTTCACAAACGCTACGAGAAAAAATAATAATTCTGAGCTCAGCGTGTGGGCGTGAACAGCGCATCCATGGTGCCCATTAAATTTCTTTCGACATCCAACACACACATGTTATGTTCTCAACTTGTCACCGTGCGGCTGACATATCCTGATGAAGATGACGCAAGGCCAGGCCACAGCCACCCCTTTTCGTTCTCGTTGCCTCGGATCACCCTCTTTCCTGCATTCGCCGAGCGCCTTGAATATAAATATTTTGATATGATCATGGTTGTACTATAGCTTGGCACCTCAGACTAATTAGATCACCCGAGCAACGATATTCCGCAGTGCACTGCCACCTCCATGTTGATAAAGAAAGGTCGGCATATCGGGAAGTCGTCGGTGTCAGGGTCTCCGAGCCCAGACCTTTTAAAATTCCTATTTGCCCGACTCGTTCTGCTCTGTCTCGTATGATACCACGGCCTTCCACAAGCCGGTCTCGTTCCCTTTCCGGTGCAGCGACTTCCAATAACGCAACGGCGACCACGTCTTCCACCAGATGGACTTCTGAAGACATCATATCCATGTCTTCCCCCTCTCCCCGCAGGGAATTGGACGAGAAGAAGCCTTTCGAACCACCCGCCGGCCCCTCCAGTCGCTCCCTTTCCCTTGACGAGCCCGACTCTGACCACGAGGCGCCGGTCCTCCCTCCCCCTGTGGTTGCCGCATCCACGCCCTACAACAGACAGAGAACGATTCGCATCGACGGAGGCCGTGGACTCCACGTCCACTGGACCCGCTTTCGTCGGCGCCTCGGCGCAGGCACATCTCCCTCCACCTCGTCCCTCGTCGAAGACTCTGCACCAAGCAGCAGCGTCGGACCCCGTGGCGACCCTACAAGGGGGAGCCAGTGCGACGACAATGTGGAGGTGGACGAGGTCATCATCGACCGGAACTGGTCGGACGAGATAAAATCGTCCGTTTCGTTATCCGAGCAAGACATCTCGCTCGACAGGCCTGGCGGCCACCACCCCACGGCCGGCCCGAGCACCGATCGCGATTCGGTCGCTCTTCACACCAGCGGCTTCTGGGGCCTCTGTACGCCACTTGTCATTCTCAGATGGCGTCTGTTCCCCGCACTTGTCGAATTTTTCTCTCCTAAATTTCTCAATAAAAAGTCAGAACTGCACTATGTCAAGGAGAATTGGTTCATGCATAAAGTGCGTCGTATAGCTTGGGCTCATCTCACTTCCCATTCTCAAATCTTTTGTTCGTGTGTCTCCACTGCCCATCTCCTTTCCAGCCGCTCGCGATGTGGTCTTCTCTGTTCCTCATCATCAACTGGGCGGTTAATGCAGCGCTCATTCCGGCGCCTGTTCTGCTAATTGACCAGATATTTGTCTATGGGGTACGTAACGCAGGTCATATCCCATGAATGGCATTCCCTTTGCTCACGGTGCTCCAGATTGCTCCTGCGTGCACCCTTCCCATCTTTGTGCTTGTCATTTATGACTGGCCACGCGACCGCCCAAACGCCTACCAGGTCGTACTTGCTATATCCATATGGGGATGGTATGTACTTGAATTTCGGTGATTGCCACCTCCCTGATTCACCGAATGTTTTGTAGGGGTATCTATCAACTTCTGTACATGTGAGAGCATCTCCATGGGCCTCAGTTCTTTCTGAGTTCATGTCTGCTGTTCCTAGCTTCCTTTGTGGCAATTATAACCCGAACTTATCGGTTTTCCCTTGTGGGAAGAGGGACTTCCTGAGCATGTTCTAGTATGTTCTTGCGTGACGCGCATGTACGCCCTTACACAGATCGTAACTCTTTCAGCTTCGTTTGCGCAATGCCAACAGTAGCGCTCTTTGGTTTACGCCAGAGGCGTTTGCCTGCTGTCATTTGCGCGGCTGTCTGGGCCTGCTTGTACGTAAAATTCGGTTTCTGTTGTCATAGCCAACTGTACCATGCTAACCCCATTGGTTATTCTACCCTTCCACTATGTTTATCTGCATTTCGGGTATTTCCAGTGGGTGTGCTGTTATCCTCCCCTACCGCAAGACATGGACACGAAGTACGTTCCACCAGGCCGTCTCGGTGCATGCATTATCTAATTACATATCTCCAATCGTCTCAGATGTCATAAATTTCATTATATTCCAAGGGTTCTTGGTTTGTGTACATTACATGCTTGAGACGGTGCGTCGACCTCTCTCCGTCTCTTGAAGTGCTAGTCCTGAGGAACACGTCTTCTGGCGGGCCTCGTTGCCAATAGTCCGAACGCAGACTCTATACACTACGCGACCAACTCAAGGTGCAATTTCGTGCTACACAAAAGGCGCAAGTTAACGAGCGCAAGGCAGCGGATTCAAAGCGCCGCTTGACATCGTGAGTTTTTCTAGGAAATTCTCATGTGTTTGATCTATAGGACTCACCTCACCATTGCAGATACGTTTTCCACGATAAGTTTCTCGTTTTCCGGTTGGCTGAGGCGTCGTAACTCACGACCATGTGGCGTGGTTCCACAGGTTCGTGTGCCACTCAACACTGCTCGTAAGCGACCCTATTATGGAACTGGAATGTGATAGTGACTTATATGCTGGTGTAATACGTAGTGCTCGCGGTACAGAATATGGAGGCTTCTGGAATCGTACCACGCGCGCAGGAAATTGAGTTCAAGGCGCTGGAGGGTAGCTTAAGTATGATGTCCAAAGGCGAGCATCTCCTCTCCTCCCAAGTGTACCTTTGTCTGACGCCTCCCTGGGTTACCAGTGCTGAATGACGTCCTGGATTTGTACGTCTCTATATCTTCATTCGTATGCCCTAACGTGGCCGTTTGTTGATGTTAAGCTCTTCCATCACGGGATAGCAATCGGATGGATAGTGGCAGGTTCGAGTCCGTGTCCAGACCGTATGCCTTCCACAAGGTCATGCGCGGCTTGTTCGTCCCACTGCGCCTCGCAACGGATGCGCGCAACCTTGAGCTTGTGACGGATCTTGACCCATGCATAGACAAGGTCGGTTTTTCTCCTCGGATATGCCCGCCCCGCGTTTCACGAGAATCGTCACTTGACCATAGGTCACATCTTCCTCCTTACCTTGTCTGATGTGCTGGCATGGCCAAGACTGACTGCTGAATCCAGGTGGCACGGGATGCAATGCACGTAGCTCGTGGCATAGATCCAGAAAAGCTTCCAGAACAGAACGGTGATGGGTTTGTAGTGGGTGATGAGACGCGATTGATGCAGATCATCACAAACCTGGCAAGCAACGCTTGCAAGTTCACACAACCAGGTGGCCGGCTAAGCATCGCGACGCGACTGGTCGTGCCGGCGTGTTCGCATCGCATCTTATCCGCGGACTTTGGTGCGAAGGTAGGAGAGAGCAACACAAACACGGACAAAAGAAACGAAGGGATGAATGACGTGTCTGGGCTCTCTGCACAATCACTTGATATGCATAACCGACGGCATGAGCCTCGGAGGGATTGGGTCGTGGTCAGGATTGAAGTGACAGATACCGGGTGCGGGATTCCGCCCAAGGAAATGCTCCAATCGAAGCTTTTCTGTGCGTCGTGTTCAATCTTTCCTCTTTCCGTGGATTGTGCTGAAGCCCTTCGTGAACACAGCGGCGTTCAATCAAACAGAGCAAGGCAAGCAGCAAGGCGGGAAGGGAACTGGTCTCGGCCTCGCCCTTGTTCGACAGATTGTCAAGCGCAGTGGCGGACGGCTAGGCGTCTCCTCTCGTGTCGGCAAAGGATCTACGTTCTGGGTGGAGCTCCGTACGTCTAGCTCTGTATCCCACGCTCCTTTTCACCTTGTCCAATATATTCATGGTGTGCATGCCTGCAGCGCTCGGAATCGGATCACAAGCGATCGTGTCGCGGACACCTGGCCTGCCACAGTTAGACGACGAGACCTATGGCCAGAGTGGCCATCTTCCCACGAGTCCCGTCAACAGCGTCCCCCGTGAGCTGCCCTCCACGCCGCCTCTGATCGTCGAGACAACGCCCCTGAAAGCAAGCACTGTTCCCGTCGGTGGTAGTGGTAGTGTCACTTTGTCGCTTTCAGGGTCGCAGCGCAGTTCTTCTGCATTACATACCCTGATGGAGCAGGGCGGACTGGTCGAAATTGGGCCAAAGGTAGATGGGCCGCCCTCGGTGATAACGCGAACCATCGGGGACGCGCTTGCGCTCCCCACGACTCCAGAGGAGGAGTCAGAGAACCCAACAGAGACCTTGATTCTTCCACCGCGTCCGTCATTGACACCACCGCCCCCTGTATCGCCCGCGCTGGACACTCTGGTATCTCCCAATCGGACCCCATCTATGTTGGAAATACCTGAAATACCTGCAAACACCGCAAGGTCGCAACGGTCATCTCCGGTATCAACAAACTCGGATGACGTTGCGGTTACCCATTCCCAGAAGCAACCACAGTTGTCGTTAAGGAGACCAAATAAGCCCGAAAAGACGGTCCCGCCGGGGCTGCGGGTGCTTGTGGTGGACGACGACCAGCTGACGCGGACGCTGATGACCCGACTGCTCACCCGGCTCGGCTGCAAGGTATCCACTGCGGAGAACGGCGAGGTTGCACTGGAAATGGTGCTCAGCGGTCACGGTGGACGTTTCGCGGTCGTCTTTCTTGACAATCAGATGCCAGTCATGAGCGGCTTGTCTATGGTGGCGAAACTTAGAGAGGCAGGGAGAAACGATTTCGTGGTTGGCGTGACAGGGAACGCACTGTTGTCGGATCAGGAAGAGTACCTCGAGGCGGGCGTGGACAGGTGCGCCCTTTTTTTTGAGAGCTCTTTCAGTTCGCGCTTTCTTGGAGAGCGGGATGGGCTGATGGCCATTTTCAGGGTCCTGACCAAGCCGGTTCTCGAGCGTAGCCTTAGAAGTATGCTCGTACTCGCCAGTGAGCGACTAGCCGCAAGCTGAAAACTGCGGGCCATTATAAATCCGTATCTCTCCCCTCTCCCACCCATTTCTGGGCCTGTACTCGTTTATCATTCCTTCATCTCTGATTTATTACTTGCATCACATAAACTGTCTCTCCTACAGCCACTCCACTTTCTTCCCGATTCCGTTTCTCCGCTCACACACGGGGCTATCATTTCTTCACACTAGGACAGCATCGTCGCATATTTATTCTTTCACCTCGCCTATCTTTCGCGCAAGAACTCTGCGCTCCATCACACACGAAGTTACAACACCTGCATTACGATTATATCGTCACGTCTTTATTGTTATGGTCCTTTCTTACGTCGGGTTTTGTTTCCCTGGTGTCTGACGGTGTTCTTCACCCTCTGTCGGGAGTATTCGTTACTTTTATGATACTAAAAAATAAACAATAGTACGGTGTAAGCGGCCGCTAGAGACTGGTATGGGGCATGACTTTTCTTATCAAGCGATGAGCGCTGAGCGCTAAATACGATTGCTGCATTACAACGTCACTTTCGCGCGCTTATCTTGATTATCCGCTCCCTTTCACAAGGACAAGTGTCCCCAGTCAATTTACTGGCACACAAAAACACTGTTCTCCGCAATGAGCCGCGCAACGCTCATTGTCGCCGCGACGACAAAGAATGGGATCGGGCAGGCAGGCAAGTTGCCTTGGCGTTTGCCTCAGGAAATGCAATATTTTGCCCGAGTGACGACCGGAGAGCCAGATGGCAAGAGCAAGAAGAATGCCGTCGTGATGGGCCGCGTGACATGGGAAGGCATTCCACGTCGCCGTCGCCCGCTCCCCGGGAGGATGAACTTTGTCGTGTCTCGTCAGACCGACTACGACCTGTGCGTTGGCGTATGCCTTGTGAAAAATTCTTTCCGCTGAACTGATTGGTCCTTTTTTCGGCGACATGTAGGGGTGTGAGCAAGGACAAGGACGAGGGGCAAGATGACGGCGCGTCCGAATCCGATAGGGCGACCGCAGTTCTAGCATCCAGCCTCGGTGCCGCGCTCGAAAAGGCGCATGCTGCGGACGCGAACCGCGTTTTCGTGATTGGCGGCGCACACATTTACGCCGCGGCCCTGCCGCAGGCGGAGCGTGTCCTCCTCACGCGGATCCTCGAGCCTGCGTTCGAGGAGTGCGACGTGTTTATGCCAGATTTCATTGGCGACGGGAGGGAGTGGACGCGCGCGCCGCACGATGCGCTCAATGATTGGGTCGGGTTCGAGGTTCCGAGTGGGGTGCGAGAGGAGCGGGGGGTGAAGTACGAGTTTGAGATGTGGATCAGGAAGAGTTGATGCAGTGTAGGAACAATTGTTGTTGTTATGCCTTTTCATTTCCGTGTCGTACACGAGGCTTGTGGACGGAACGGGTATGTTACGGCTGCGGGACGGGCGAGACTGAAATGGCAAGGGCAATACAAGTGCCGAGGCAGGGCTCACGGCACTCGTTCACAACACGCAAACTCTCCAACTAACCACTCTGCATCCATCCCACTTCACCCATGTCCCAGTCTCGTCCTCCCTCAGATACAGAGGAGCAACGCTCGTCTCCGCCTACCCCGTCCAAGGAGAGTGTTAACGGTACGCCTGTGACAGACGATCAATGCCCTAACCTCGACGATGAGGTCACCGCTGCACGCGGCGTCGGTGAGTTCGCTTCTACCTGGCCTTCCACAAACGATAGTGTTGTGTTCACGCAATGTCCTGCTCAGATCTTGCTATACCACAGAAGCGGGAACGCGAGGCATCCCTCGAGCTTGCAACCCCGCATCCTGATGATACTGTGCGTGCGGCTATACCCATCCACGTCCTTTGCACCTCGGTTTCTGGGGGCCCTCTGACCTCAAAGCTAGGTAAACGGGCCTTCTTCACAAGGTAATCGCTCGCAGTCGCCTGTGAAAAAGAGCCGCGCACTATCTGTCCCCGCTGAGGCCGATGAGAATGACAATGAAGAAGATTTCGCTGATGCGTTGGAGGATGGCGCCCCAATTCCCTCGCCACGCCCCTCGCCACTGCACGAGACAGCAATTTGTCAACCATCTCAAGGCGTTGACGATATCAACGGAGGTAGTGACCGGCAAACGCCCCAAGGCAGTGCCGACGCAGCCCCGGCGGCTCCTGTGTCTGAGGATGCCGCACCCCCAGACATACAAGCACAAATAGGGATCCCTTCCCCCACACTCGCTACTACGAGCCCCGAATCGCAGAATCTGCCCGATATCGTGGAAGCCTCCGCTATTGGGGAAATCGACGCAAAAGCCCCAACAGGAGAATCAACTGTTCCTGCCGCCGTGGAGGCTGCCATCGTTTCCTCTGTCGCTGAAGAAGCCGAAGTTCCTGCCACGACCTCTACCAAACCCATCTCACAACCCGAGGCTCAAAGCACGCCTGAAATTGACAACCGAAATCAGCCGCATTCCCACACCGCCGATATGAAGCCAGATTCCAATGCCCGGGAGACCAAGCGTCCCTCCCCGCCGTTGTCTGAGGCTGATGGCGCGATCAAGCGTCCTCGTGAGGATGAGGATGGTGACCTGGATCCCAACCCACGTGAAGCAAAACGTGCAACCCCGCCACCTGAGAAAGAGAAAGAGAAAGAGAAAGAGAAAAAGGAGAGGCCCATGAGGAAAAAGAGCGGGTCAGATGCTCACGCGCCGAGTGCGCCTGCGTCCCCTAGATCCAAGCCTACATCCAGTTTTGTGGGTCCATCCTCTGTCTTTATTCTCCTAAGGTCTTGTCTAGGCTAATTATTACGTACACAGGGTGGTGGTGGCTTTCTTGCATATGCATCCACGGAATCTCCTTTTGCGGCCTTTAAAGGTCCCAGCCTCTTCGGTTCTTCGTCCACTCTCACAAAGACGATTGCAACGCCAACGAACCCCTCAAATGCGGCCCCACCATTGACCATATCGTCCTCTCTTCCAAGCTCTCCGCCCAAGACCGTCCCTAACTCACCAGTGCAGCGCGCTGCGAGCCCAACTCCCGCCAAGCGTTCAGGATTCGAAGCTTTCGCAGCGGCTGCGTCGCCATTCGCGTCAGCCGCGGCGCGGACCCGCTCTCCTGTCCGTCGCTCTGGATCTCCTGGTCCCGGAACTGGGGGCCGGTCGAACCCGTTTGCCGTATATGCGGCGAGTGGGACTCAGAGCCTCTTCAGTATGACGGGCGCTCCGGCGGCGAAGCGCGCACGTGGAGATAGCGAGAGCATCGCCCCTGGAGTGTGTAATGAAAGTAGTAGCTGGCGTGAAGGCAGCGTGGGAGATGAGAAGACTTTTGGAGAACGATTAAGAGCTGGGTCGGGTTCATGGGGCGACGAGGAAGACGAGGTCGACTCGGGTGTCTGGGGGGAGCATACTGCGAGCGGCAAATGGGCTGAACAAGAGGGTGAGTGCGCGTTGGTATATCCTGTACAAGACGGACTAAAAAGCCTTATCCTTCTTATCTAGTGTTGACAGGCGAGGAAGAGGACGAGACGATCCATAGCGTACGGGGAAAGTTGTATATGCTTAGCGAGCAGAACCAGTGGAAAGAACGCGGGACAGGTTTACTGCGCCTCAATAGGCGAAGAGACGACCGTAGCGGTGCGCGGCTCGGTAAGCTGCCTCTTACTTGACATTCCAGGGAGATTCGAGTTGACCGTTACCCAAATTTTTTTCCGCGCGTGGAAGTCATGCGGAAGGACGCCGTATATGCAGTATTACTGAATGTGACGCTTTTCCGGGGCATGAGCTGCGCGATTGCTCAGGACCCGCGGTACCTTCGGTTTAGTGTGCTGGCGTCTAATGGAACGATACATTACAACTTGCGGGTACGTTTCATTCTCTCGCTTAAAGGCTCAATCCTTCAAGGCTGAACCGGATCTGCAACGAATTTCTTTCGTCTCTAACGAGTTTAGGTGGGGAGCACACAAGCAGCGGTCGATCTACTGAAAGCGATCAACGACAACATTCCTCATGCATAGGCCAACCTACTACTTACTAGTATCCTATATCCTCACGATTTTGCTTTGCTATTGCGAAGTGCAATAGCAAGTGGAGGATCTGTCACGGCAAGCGCAGTGATTGTCGCAATGCCACCACACCAATACACCTGTAATCACGCCTGCCATTGGGGACTATCCATCATCTCCAGAGGTTTTGAAACCATAGATTAAAGCGCCGTGTCAGTTTAAAAGCGTATGTACCATACTTACATTGCTCGCGTTCTTCCTTTTCTTTCCTTGCCTCGCCTTCTCGAGAAAAAGGTATTGAGACAATATCATCCTCTCTTGCCTGCTGCGCTTTGCACACGCCCTCAACGAATATGGCTGGTGGGTACGCACTGACCTGAAAGACCTTGTATACCTCAAGCCCCAGGTACGAAGGAAGCATATGATTGTGTCGGTTCCTGGGGTGACATGTGGTACGCCTCTGTTCTGCGGCCACCCCACCTGATTTTGCAATGGTTGCGATATTTCTGGAGTTAGTACCTGGGGGTTTCTGAAATTCCGGCACCACTCCGCTCTTTTCGGGGCTTCGTCAGATCGACCACCGTGCGAGATCGTAAAACCCGTGCTGCCAAAGTTGGCAGTTGGCTCTGGGTTTTCCACCCACTCGTGACGAGGTCGAAACCTTACTCTGTGGCCCGTGCTGACTGAAGTTGACATCTCCGACTCCCCACGCATTGACATCTTCCAAGACAACCTTGTTCAACTGCACCCATGGCACGGTACTTAATCTATCGCGAATATTTTGACGGGCGTCCATCATGTTCTTTGTTCTCCCCAGCTTTGCGTGTGCAGCGCGAACTGCAGGTCGCCAATGGTCAAACTGAACACACCAAGGCTCCCTTGCTGCTGGCGTTGGTCTTAAAGTACGGATATCTTTACTCCGACTCGCTGTTTCTAGACCTCTTAATTAAAGCACAGCGTCAGATGCACTTTGTCTGCGACCTTGTGATTCCGGGAAAAGATTCCTGGAAAACGCAATATCCGTGAAGTGTCATCATCAGGTGTAATCGAGATCGATCCACCATACCAGTCTAATGGTAGCACGATGCCTCATTTCTCCCGACTCCGACAGGAAATGAAGATGACTTGCCTCGATGAGCTCCTGCGTCGTCAAGCCATGTGATACGAATGCGAGGCAGCAAAAAGGGACTCGATGATTGTGTAATTATCCCATTGCAAATGGTCTGCGATGACGTACAGTAAACTGTTCTTACAGGGTAAGCACGGACATATTATACCTTTCCTAGACCTCCCAAATCGAAAGTGGAAGCCCTCCGGTGAGGCTACAACGTAGGTTTACATTTATGCTCAGTGGGTCATTAATACTGGGATCCAGATACCAGGGCTAATTTCCTCAAGGCGATGTATCACGATGCGGTCCCAATGGGCATTGATACTATTGTACTGCGAACGATAAAGATGAGTCCGATGTTTCAAGGCCAAGCAGCTAGGACGGGACTTACCTGCATATAGTGCACGATCGCTCTTGCGGTGCGGCGGGCAAGGGTTTGTAGATCGACATAGCCACCAAGGTCGGAGCTCAATGGAATAGTGTACTTCTTCATGGGGTGGCCATTGTGCTAATTACACAGCAGCTCATCATATCAGTTATGCGTGTACAACGATCCAGGAGACGACGGATCAAGTAAACAGGGGAGAGAAACGCACACTAACTCTGAGAGTGATCGTACCACTCATGTCCGGAGCGATGTCATGCAGTAAGTAGGTCCTGCGTTGCGACAGACGCTCTCGATCTCGATACAATGCCTGCCTCAATGAGATACCAGAATTGGCCGCTCCATTCAGGCGAAACTTGAGTGCGATCCGGCGCCCAAGTCGATGGAATGGGACAGAGACGGATTCTCTGTGTCCCATTCCTGGACCCACCCCAGGTGCGCCGCGTGCGGGCCCTGCGGGGACACGGTTGAGGCCCGTGGTCTCCGGAAGAGGCGGTGACGCACTTATCCTTGAAACGACGGAAGAGAATGCCACGCGGCGCGGCGAGTGGGAAGACGGGCCGCCCATCCCTGAGGCGTTTACGCTATCGCGGACGGAACGATGACTACCGGCATTGAAGTCTGTTCCCGAGTGAAAGGAACGACGTTGGTGTGGATCGCTGGGGATGTTCATGGTTACTTTTCATGTACATGTAGGCGGAAGAAGGGGGTATGGGAAAGGGAGGGGGAGGTGTGGGGCGGCGTTCCACTTCAAGTGCCACAAAATTGACAGGTATTTGGAATACTAGTACAGTAGTGGAGGAGGCCAGAGGTCATTTCTCGATTCGCAATTAGCTGTACTACACGCCCATTACATGCGTTAACTAGCGGTACTTAGACGTCAACTGAATGATGAGTGATCTTGCTGTACGAGATCGAGAACACTTTTCTATTGGTGACCGTCCGCTCCACAGGTACAGGTACATACAGCGGATGGACATGCCTTTCCTGCTTTCCTGTGAATCGTGTGTGTCGGCAGGCAATCCTTTGCAAATTTTGGGATCCAGGCGTATCTGCTCAGGGTCGAGATCGGTCACGTGAGGACGACAATCATGCAAACAATGCATGCCCTTGGCTATGATATCTCACACGCTTGGCACATGTCCTACAGTAACAAGTCTAGGCTTCCTTCGCTTGCTGCGGGTAAAATCCTTTGTTGGAACGAGTCTGCGCCCCATCTTAGGTTCCCCAGCATGTGGGTTCTTATCATTCTACCCTGGGGCCTAATGAAACCCCGCTGGCATCTTGATGCGGAGGCTCGACGCGCCCAACTCAACGCCCAGTAGCAGCCCTAGATCTGCGCATATAAGGCTGTGACGACGCATCCCCAATGACTTTCCGCCATTTATCAGGCATTTTGTTCCCCCGACATGCGGTTTCCTCACCTTATCCTTGCCTTGCTTGCAAACCAGGCGTTCTTCGCACGAGCTGCATTCGTCAGGCCCTTTGTTGTCCAAGAACAAGTTACGCTCAAGGTTGGAGATGGCTTCTGCAATGAAGGCGACTCACCTCCGAAAGCACATCTTGATAATGCAACATTCAATGGGATCTGCGTAGGTCGCACGGCCCATTTCCTGGGCATCCCGTTTGCCCAACCTCCGTAAGCTTACTTTACTACCCACTATCACACGTGGGTGAATACACACCCTTTAGCACGGATTATCGGCGCCTGCGCTTGCCGGAACCCCTTCCACCATATGAAGGCAACTATCAGGCCCATAAGTATGGGCCGTCGTGCCCACAGCATCGCATGTTGCTACCTCAGGGACTGAACGCACGCCTAGCGAAGGACGTCAACAACCTCATCGCTATGATGTATGACTATGTGACAGAAGACAGTGAAGATTGTAAGTCTCCTATCCTTGTGTACGAGCACGCTGAACACCTTCTAATCATAAGGCTTGACGATCAACGTTGTTACACCTGAGGGTGCGACAGAAGGATCGAATCTTCCTGTCGTTGTTGTAAGCAATATGTTAAGAAATACAGTCTTAATGATATTCACTCACGATGGTGTGGGTTAGTGGATTTTCGGGGGTGGCTTCGAAATCGGTGGAACTGCCATGTATGTGCCACCCTTTATTGGGCTTAGTAAAGTCTCATCGTGATATCCCTGAAAGCTACGACGGCGGGCTTGTCGTCACCCGCTCCATTGAAATTGGGGAGCCAATCATCTTTGTTAGCATGAACTATCGGTGAGTTGACCACCCATGTCATAAATAACGGGTGGTTAAGGAAGCCCACACTTACTAGCGTTTCTGGTGCGTTGTTTTTCCTTCCTGCTACCTGAATCCCTGCCGTAATTCGCATTTCCGTAGCGCTGGGATTTTTGCCTGGGAAAGAAGTCAAGAAAGCAAAGATAGGCAACCTTGGCCTTCAAGACCGTGAGTTAAAGTGGCTCGGTTTCGTTTAGGTTGGATCACTCATCCACTTGTAAAGAGCGTCTCGCCTTGAAATGGGTCCAGAAATACATCTCGGCATTCGGCGGCGACCCTTCCAAAGTCACAATGTCCGTCGAATCTGTTTTGTTTCTTGTGGCTTGTTCCTGACCATCCTGATAGTTGGGGTGAAAGCGCAGGTGCCATATCAGTATCCCTCCACATGCTAGTGAATAAGGGCGATCAGGAAGGCCTATTCCGAGGCGCGATCATGCAATCTGGTGGCCCCATTCCTGTTGGAGACATCGAGCACGGCCAGCTATATTATGACATTCTTGTCAAGAACGCTGCTTGCGACAAAAGCCCTGACACCTTGGAGTGTCTTCGAAGCATACCATTTGGCAGGTTCAAATATGCCATGGATCTCTCACCGAACTTTTTTGCATACGAGGTCAAAGCATATGTCATGTCAGTGATCCTTTGACAAATACTAACGGAATGAGTAGGGACTCGCATTGGCTTGGTTACCTCGTGTTGACGGAGTTTTCCTGACGGAGCCACCTCAATATGCTGTTGTGCGTGGCCATGTGTCAAATGTACCGATGCTCACAGGCAAGGGAGTCTCACGAGTCGTAGGTGGAAATACACTCACCTCATTACAGGTAATTGTGATGACGAGGGTTCACTGTTTTCGCTGTCGTCTCTGAATCTCACGTACGTTCCCCATGGATTCGATCGTCGACGTTCGCTAAAGGAGGTGGCAGCACAACTACCCACGTGGGCCAGTACCTCAAATCGTATATGATGCCTTCGGCCCCCCAAGATCACCTGGACCTTCTCTTGGAATATTACCCAGATGACCCCACCCTTGGGTGCCCCTTCGATACCGGGAGAGCGAACATACTTTGTAAGCCTACATTAGTTCTGTCTTTTGGTGTCATAAGGTTGGAGCGACGTGGCTAGCCCCGCAATTCAAGCGGATCGCGGCAATTCAAGGCGATATCGTATTTCATGGCCCCCGCCGACACCTGTTGAAATACCGGGCTAGTAAGCAGAAGAGCTGGGCTTTTAGTATGTTCCACATCAACTCCCGTTATCGATCACTGAACTTCCCGCAGTTCATAAGCGCGGCAAACAGATGCCTTTCATTGGAGCGGTGAGCTCAGGAACATGTCTTTCCGTCGAACAACACTTATTGTGAACGCTCCTTTAGGCACACGGAACAGATCTTCTGAACTCGTTTGGCGGCTTAGAACTGACAGATTATATCATCTACTTCACGCGGAACTTGGATCCCAATGGCAACCTGGAGAGCAATTGGCCACAGTACGATTTACAAGATCCGAAGGCGCTCGTCTTCCAGGATGACCCAATCTTTCCGGTGATTGTACAAGACGACGACTATCGCGTTAATCCTCTGGAATTTGTCGCGAATTTGTCCTTATTGCACCCTATCTAGGATTTTTCTTTCTTTAAAATTTGTATCTAAGATAAAGATAACGGGTGTGTAGGATAGCAGACAAAGGAAGTTAGGTTGAGGCTCTTGTTTTCAACGCACGTTGGAATCGATCATAAGAGACGGCTATAATAAGATGTTCCTATAACGCTCTGTTCCTGTGAGGGTCTTCTGTCGCATACATTGATGTCGTTGGGCCCTTACAGCTTCAGCTAGGGCGTTTCCAAACCGCTGAGTCATGGTATTATCTGCCCAACACTGGTACAGGGCGAGGTACCCATGGTCAAGCTTGGCTTGTTCCTGTAGGAAGCACACGAACTCATTACGATGTGACAAGCGAGTAACTCAGGTGAGCCAGCAAGAACGGCGATGGCCTCGGACTCATGGTGATGAACCCGGGTGACCAATAGTCGAGGATGGACTTGGGGCCGAAAATCCCTTACTATATACAACTTTGCAGTACAAGGACGATTCTAATTAACAAGAACTTGAGTTATCATGACCATGACTATGGAAAAGGGACTTATAACGGGCGTTGGCTTGTAATTCAATCAATTTGCCCAGTTTTGCGCAATAGTCCCTCTCTGGGACAATTGGCACTGGAATACCTCGCCCACTCATCGCGCATGACAGTGGAACAAAGCTAGTCGTAGTGTCGATAGTATAGTCCCAGTTAAGGGTGAAATTCTGGGGAACAAAGGCAGTTCCGCTTGGACAGGATGGACATGCCGAAATTTCCTTGTCTTTTGGGCACGTTAAGTTTATTCCAAACGCTGAAATAGGAATGAAACATGGACATTCACTAATGCGCGACATAAACGGCATGGCTAGTAACCATAGGCAATTAACAGGTATCTGGAAGCTACGGAGTGATGAGATGAAACCGCATCGTAGAAATAAGGAATGAGACGGAGGGTATAGGAGTCAATTGTCGTCCGAGCTTTGATCCTGTAAGAACGCCATGATACTTCGTCGCGCGTTATTCTGATTGGGTTAGGATGGAATAAGATGAGGAGCAAGTTGCAACTTACGACTTTGGGCGGCTCACGCTCAGACACACTCTCACTTCCGGAGTCAGAACTATCGTTGGGATCCTCAGCGGTGTCGCCATTCTTCCTGGCCACGCGTCTCCTTGGGCTCTCAGTTTTGAACGGTTTCCCCGATACAATGGCCCTCTCGAATTTCTGCACATCGTCTGGGTGTTCAAGGGTATCAATGACACTTGCGTTCCTTGGTCGGCCCTCCAAAGGAGCCACGCACCAAGTTCCTGGGCTAGTTCACGCTTCGCGCGAATCTCCCGCGCCTGTTCAAAGCTCATACGCCCCGCCATACCAAGGTCTGTGAGTATTTGGCGGATGTGTGCAATCTGGGCGCTGGTGCTCAGGCCGTCGAGTTCTCGTGTCCACTGCTTTCGCAAGCCACACGCTACGACGAGGGACTAGGAAAGTTAAATGAGTAAGAGGCATGTACGGGTCCCACAAAGTCGAGAATCGGGACCTTCAGGCGCCTAATGGTCTCGTCGTCCTTAGAGAGGGTATGAGAAGATGGTTTGGGACGCTTCGACGTCGCCCGCGATTTCCCTGCTTCTGAGTTCTGGGTTAAAATTGAAACGTAAGGTTGGAGTATGGCGAAGAGGGAAGACAGGACCAACCTTAGATTTGGCCCGAGCCTTTTTCATTGGGGGTTCATCTACCAGCGACGACAACTCCGAGTCGCTCTTCTGCGATGGCAGATATTCAACGCCGCGCTTCAACAACAAAAGTGGGTATGCACCTTGTTGTCCGCCAGTCGGCGCGATGACGAGGTAGCCTTTGGTGCTGTATCGGAACTCTCCACGTTCGAGTCGCCCTGTCTGAAGTGCTCAGGGAGGATAACAATGGAAGACAGCATCGCGCCTGCGCACCTCGGCCGCAGGTGCAGGTGGACGACCGCGTTTTTTCTCCGACTGGGAGGTCTCTGCGGGTGGCGGAGCGTTCTTGTTGGTTTTGGAGTCGGCTTTTGTGGACTTCGCCTTTGAATTGGGGCGGACGAGTTTCTCCTGCACAGTCAGTAAGAGAGTGGATGGACCGCTATGCCACCGGTGCCTGTACTTCGCCATCATCCCCCTTCGCGTTTGGTTTCACTTTGCGTTTAAGGGAGGGTGGTTTACGTTCATCCTCACTTTCAGAGTCTGTGATAGTTTCCTGGACAAGAGGGTCAATCGCATGACAAGTCGCCAACCAGCCTCTATTGCTGCACCTTTGACTTGATTGGCTTGGACGCCGATGAACGCGCACCTTCGCCGGCCTTTAGTTTCGAAATACTATTCTTTGTCTTTTGATCCATGCGTTTGCTTGCTCCTGATGTCTGTTCGCGTTTCTAGGCGTGATCATCGGGCATTATTATCGAGTGTTCCTTAGTCCAAATTATGAGTGAGGCACATACCATCGCGTCATGAATCGTGCGTTTCACGAGTGCCTTGTATGTGGGCACATCTAGCGATCCACTGGGGACTCCCAACTTGGTTTCGACCTCGGAGCGCACGAGTCGTGGTGTTAGGGAGCTGGACATATCGTACGGCCATGATCACCTACAGTAACAAACCTTGTGAAAGACGCACCTAAGCGAGTCGCTTTCTCTAGCTTTCAAGACGATGGAAGAGACCATGTTGGATATTTGTGCCGCATCTAGCTGAGCAGGCAGAGCCTGACTTTGCGGACTGGACATCGTCAATGATCAAGGGAACTGGTGCGGTACCTGTACTTAACTCAAAAGCCTGCGACACAATTACGCTATACTCCGAGTGTTGACAGTCAATATACACAAATAACGCGTATTATTATTTTTTGAGCTGTCGAGAACACGAATCTAACTACTATGCTAGCAGGCGTCGGCGAACAGGTGGACGCGTCCGCTTACGCTTCTTGCCTTGGTCAAAGGCATTCGCACTTTTCAAGTCCCGGCCGAGGGGGTCCTCCTTTTTAACCTGATAGATCCGGACCTACAGGCGTCAAAATTGGTGGTCAGTCGTGCGTAGTTGTAGAGGGTAGCAACTTACAATCCAGTTCTCGGATGTGAATGCTTCATCTATGGCTTGGTCAGTACAAACTACCATAGAGGGATGAGGTAAGATTACTTACCGAGATAATCTAGAGTAGGTCCCGGGTGCGGGATCACCTGTCCACGCACGCGGTCCTGCGCCTGTCCACCACCAAAAAGCTCTGTGAAACTGAAGGGAAAATATCGGTCACTACTTCTCGTTGAGGGTGACCCCGTCGCCGACGCACCGATAATATGACATCTTGTACATCAGACTATTTTTCATAGTAGATGACGCCTGGTCATCAACGCGATAGTCGCCTTGGGGGGTAAAGTACCGCGGTTCCTGGATTTCGTCGGGCCAAACACCCTGCGCAATACGCACCATCCACAGGAACTTGTTGATATCATCACCAGAATAACCAATTAAACCGCCGAAGATAACCAACACATAGTCGACATCATGTTTACGAAGGATAGGGTATGCGACTTCTTCTGGGCTGGACATGGCCTTGCCCACCGTTGCGATGTGAGCTGTAAGATGGCTTCATTCCTGGAGGTAAGGTATGCATGAAATCACCTACTGTTGTTCCATGTATTATTGTCGACGAGAGTGGGGCGGTCAGCCATACCAGCAATTTGGTATCCATAGTCCCACCAACTCATGACAACCGCGTCCTTCGGTGTGTTTTGGCGGAGCCAATAATATGCCTCCCGGAAATCGTCGATAAGATGTAGGCCGTCCTGCATGTGGGATGCGAGCACGACGCTGGGCGACGAGTACGCAGTGGACGTTACCCACGTGCAGTGCACAACGAAAAATAGTAACATCCCCAACGCATTCATGATGACAGCGATGCGTGTGTCGAATCCAAAGATCCCGCGCCTTGCAGGCTTGGCCTTCTTTCCAGCGGGGTTGCTCGACGTTACCATGTCCACCAGGAGCTCTGCCACGGATGCGCTAGACGCGGGGGCAGTAGTCGACTTGTCTTTCTTTGCCGCGTCCGCCTTATCGCCCTCCGAAAGGTCCGGTTCCATCGGGTCAATATAGGTGTCCAAAACGCTGGAGAGCGCGACAGCAGCCGCCACGCAAACGATTGGGGTGAGCGTGAGCATCAGCCGGACCATCACCCCCGCGAAGTAACTTGCGACAAGCGCGTAGATGATCACAAACACATGCTCATCGCGTAGTTCTCTGAAGCACAAGATGACGCCCGCAGGAAAGAGGAACACAAGGAAATGAAGGTCCATAAAGAATGAGGGCCATGCAGTAGGCTGGTGCTCTGATACGGAGGCAATGATGGGGATATACCTGAGGAGAGGGATGAGAAGAACTTCTTAACGCGACCCAAGATCACCCACTTTTTAGCGTATCCAGTGTCCCACAGGGAATAGAAACGTCCGGTCCAGGGTGCAATCCAACCTTTGTAGGTTAAACCCACAATGGCTAACGCGCCGAGTATGCCAGCTGCGAACACAGAAACAAATAACAGTTGTTGGAACTGCTTCGAAGGCACGTGAGACCGAACGAGCTCAACAAATGCGACGATTTGCAAGAGACCGAAGACACCTGAGGGGGGAGTCAATAAGCACGATAGATCAAACTTGACCATTGAAATACCTAGGGCGCCCATGTGTTCACTGGTGCGAACAGGCTGAAAGCCGACGAAGGGCACCTGCATACTCGCCAGCGTGCCGATAGCATACCATGAAGAGTAGCCCACGTATAGACGGTTCGTGTAACGGCCCATCAGTGTGAGAGCAAGAGCGTGTAACGGAATCATGTTCGTAATGAATGCGTAGCCACCTAGGGAGGATGTGTAAGTTGAGTATCGTGCATGTCAAATGGGGATGTGGGGAAGGGAAGGTTACCGACCCCAGGCCGCAACCATATAGAAATAGAACAGTGCTGCAAGGGTGCCGTAGAGCGCGCTGCCTTGCTTCATGGCTTTGATCCAAAGGAAGAAAGTAAACATGAGAAGGAATATCGCAATGGCCTCGTTGTCATATGATCCTGCGACGGAACGTGAAATGTAGCCGGGAACGATGCCAATGAAAGCGGCGGCGAGGAGACCTGCACTCTCATCCTTCAACTCCTTTGTAAACCTATCACAACACGGGTGAATAGAAAGGACAAAAATGGAGACGACGCCATACATGTAAGTCGCCCAAGCAGTGAGGGCGCTGAACCCGGGGGCAAGGAGAACGCAGATGTTTCGTATGTCGACGGGGAGATGAAGAGAATGCAGAACATTGTAGATGACCCCGCTGGTAGCCATGAGACCAGGATATATCGTCCCGCCAACAACGCGGCCCAGGGGGTACCATGCAGTGGGGTCAAACCAATTCCAGAATTCCTAGGCAAATGTCAACCGATGGAGCTCAGATACACCCTCGGTGATACGTACATAAAATCCCTTTGACGCGAGTATCCTTGTTGCGCGACTAACCTGACATGAGCAGTGCGTTTTAACGATCAGACGAGGACATACTAATTGAACCATGGGTCACTAAGGGGTGACAACAGGTCAGCCATAATCTCGTAAAGGGGTATACTGCCTTACAATTCGTGTATGATGCTTTCAAAGTTGATGACAGCGAATAAACGGGATGCAATGGCAGCACCAGAAATGAACACAAAAGCGACGATGCGAACTAGCGAGGCGGCATTCGTGACAGTTGTGGGCGAAAGGCCAGTAGGGAGCGGGTAGGCCTGTGACATGGCCCGTCGATTTTGTTGAAACGAGAATCGTCCAGACACGAAGGAGCTAGCAACGACTCGTTGGGAAGAGGTTTGTGTTTGATGGGTTGGGCGTCTGCCCTGTCGAGTGGCCGCAGTTTGAAGTGAATACGTGTCAGTGGATTACATCAGCTATTTACGTTATATACCAAGGCCCAACCACGACGGGCACCAGTACGCACGACTCAAAATCCAAAAAAATCGGCAATTCGATTTCACCTCAATGGCATTCGACCCTTTCCGACGTTGATCTGATCCATATCAGAGGCATCTCAGAGTGAAAAGCACATCTCGATTTAGTGTAACTACGACATGTCTGTGGGAACAGCCTTTATACTGTACATATAGCCCTTCAAGCTTCAAGTTGCATATCATGATCAGTCGT
>Ga0307510_10000166_pt1 | contig 55520 bp, 37 predicted proteins | sample 12_EM_MG_FD_207224 | JGI IMG/M metagenome (GOLD analysis project Ga0307510, IMG submission 207224) | Populus trichocarpa ectomycorrhiza microbial communities from riparian zone in the Pacific Northwest, United States - 12_EM | ecosystem: Host-associated > Plants > Roots > Unclassified | place... | reverse complement strand
ATGCGGATTCGGCGTTTGGCGTCCTGAACAAGGCAGTGGTCCAGCTCGATAGCCTGCAACGTCGAAAGGATTCAGCAGGATTAAATAATTTTCAACAGATCTCCGACCAGCTTGGGGAACTGGCAGCCCTGGGGATCCCAATCGGATGGCATAAAGGTTGTCCACCATTGACCCTGGATTCTTCAGGCGTGCAGGAGAATGTGAAAGGAGGAAGGACAGTAAAAGAGGCGGCGAATAAGCCGGTCCAGCTGTTTTGGTATGTGGTGGGACTCGCTATCACCGCTTTTTCTATCAGTGCGGGCGCGCCGTTCTGGTTTGATATGTTGCTGAAACTGGTAAATGTGCGTCGGGCGGGGAAAAAACCAGAATAACCTACTTACTCCAAAGATTATTATTGACGACCTGGCGAATCACCAATTCCCGGTAATTACGACTGACCGGAACACGATGCTCCGCAATACGGATCTCATTGCCATCGATGGAGTCGATCTTTGCAATAGGGACGATATAGGATTTGTGGACCCGGATAAAAGCTTTGCTATCGAGATTTTGTTCGATATTTTTCAGATATAGAAGGGTAAGAAATTTGCCTCTTGTCGTATAGATCGCGACATAATTTTGGAGGGCCTCGATATAAAGAATGTCTGCAAAGTGGATCTTTTCGAATTTGTTACTGCATTTGATAAATACAAAGTCTTCGCCGCGTTGAAGACTGGCAGAGTCAGAGGATGGTGGTTTGGTTGTAAGGAGGTGATAATCCCGGGCCCTGGCTACTGCTTTGAAGAACCGGTCAAAGGTGATGGGTTTTAGCAGGTAGTCCAGTACATTTAGCTGAAAGCCATCCAGGGCATATTCCGAAAAAGCGGTGGTGATGATGACCATGGGCGGACTGGGCAGGATGCGTAAAAAATCGATGCCATTCATCTTTGGCATCTGGATATCTAAAAAGATAAGATCTATTTTTTGGCTGCCCAATAGCTTACCCAACTCGACGGGGTTGATACAAACACCGGCCAGCTGCAAAAAATCGATCTCTTTTACATAGTCGGCCAGCCCTTCTCTGGCCAGTGGTTCGTCGTCTACGATAACACAGTTGAGCATATTTTAGATTTAAGTGACAGCTGCAATTGCAGGTCGACGTCAAAACTTGAATTATTATTTTGAATGTTCAACCTGTACTGACCGGCATATAGCAGATCAAGACGACGCCGGACATTGCTGAGACCGATACCACCGGGCTCGTTGAGACCGCCAGTAAGCCCTCCGTTGAGGACGCCGGCGTGCTTTCCGTTGGAAGGCACCGGTTTCGACGAGCAGCTGTTGGAAATAGAAAAGTTCAATTCCTGACGGTGGATCTGCAAGTCGATGTTTATCCAATTGGGCTTATCGGCATGCGCAGAAACATGCTTAAAGGCGTTTTCAACAAAGGTCATCAATATGAAGGGGGCAATATCCAGGTTATCGGCCTGCCGGTGTTTCAGCTGGAAAGAGACGGCAACATCGTCATTTTGCCGAAGCCGCTGCAGCTGAATAAAATTCTCAAGATAGCTTATCTCCTTGGCCAGGGCAATTTGCCTGTCATTGCATTCATACAGCTGATGTCTTAGAAGCTCGGAGAATTTGGCAAGCGATGCAGAGGCCTTATCCGGATTTTTATGAATAAGGAAAAAGATCGAGTTGATGGTGTTGAAAAGGAAATGCGGATTGAACTGGTATTTGAGGAACTTTAGTTCGGATTCCAGTTTTTCTTTTTCCAGCAGCTGTTGGCGTCGCCTGGTTTGGATCCATTTGTTCGTGAGCTTTATGCTCATCCCCAGGGTCATGCTGGCCAGCGTTGCAGGAAAAGCGTTGGCAAAGAACAGCTGAACAAAAGGATCCTTGCCTAACTGAAAGACTTGCCGGACGCTCTGCCCCATTGCAGCTGCGGTAAGATAGTAACCCGGCAAGATAAGGGCTGACGTTGTAAGTATACAAGCGCTGAGCCAGGTGACATATGCTGCTATTCTACCCTTTTCGAGATAGCGCGGCATCAGCACATAGAGGTTTAAATACACGCACGCCGTGCTGGCGACAACATAAAAGATATATTTTATAAAAAACAGCGAACCAAAGATGGCAACGGCTGCTTTGACGGGATTACCCATCGCAACAGTCCACCAACAGTAATGGTAGAATGCCCAGAACAGCAGGTGATGAAACTTGTATCCGAATAGCCGGTTCACGTTGAAATATACAATTATTCCGGCTTTTACCAGGGGGCTGGTATATGAGTGGACGGGAATAATTGATGAAAGGCTTTTTAAATAACAAAGCCCCCTGCTCATGCAGGAGGCTTCGTTTATTCGCGTTCGATTATTTCATCGGCCCGGGGGCTATTGCAGGCTGCCGCCGGCATCACCCATACCTTGTGAGTTCATGTCCTTGCGCTTGAAGATGTTGAGGTCCATCTTCCCGAAACGGTAGGAAAATACGGCACGGAAGAGCTGGGGATCCTTGAGACGATCGTATTCCTGCTGGAAATAAGGACTTACGCTATATTGTTTGGACCAGCGGGTGCGGAACACATCGCTCATGCTGAGCGTGATGGAAGCGGCATTGTTCTTCAGGAAGCTCTTTTTGATAGCGATGTCTACACCACCAAAGGCTTTGATATATCCCTGCGACGCGCTCTGCAGAGTCTGACCGGGAGGGCCAAACTGTTGTTGCTGTTGGTTGGCGGGGATATTTGTCTTCGACTGATAGACACCTGTCAGCTGAATGGTGAAATTCTCCGGCAGCTTGAAGTTGCTGTTGAATTTTCCGAAATAGCTCCACAATGCATCCTGTGAGGTCTGCTTGAGATTGTCCGTATTGATATGCGAGTTATACACGTTGATATTGAGCGATGCATCCCACCAGCGGGCGATGTTGACCGTTCCGGTGATCTCACCCCCAACAGTATACGCGCTATTGGCGTTCTCATACGTATTGATAAGGATAGATTTGCCGATAGGGCTTGAGGCCGTATCCTGGTAATGTGTGATGAGATTGGACGTGTGTTTATAATACCCGGACACCAACAAAGTATTGCTCTTCGCAAAGGTCTTCATGTAGGACAGCTCGAAGGAGTTGGTGAACTCCGGTACCAGGTTGGGGTTACCCCGGGTGATGTTCAGCGTATCCGAGTAGTCGGTAAAAGGTATCAGCTGGAAGAAACCAGGTCTGTTGATCTTGCGCGTCGCACTAAATTGTAGTTCCTGGTCGTGCTTGAACTTCTCGCTGACGAACACAGAAGGGAAAAGACTGGTGGGATACGAGTTGTGGAAATGCTGACCGGTGTTGCGCAGATCGCCCGTATACCTTGAGTTCTCTCCTCTGAGACCCAGTGAATAGCTGAAATTGTCAAAACCGCTGGTCAGATTGACATATGCTGCATACACTTTGCTGTTGCTGGTGTAGTCGCTCAGGCCCAGCGGGCTGGGGATCGGGTTACCATTGGCATCCAGCGGATAAGTATAGTTGTAGTTGTCCAGTTCCTGGATGCTGGCACGCAGACCCGCTTCCAGTTTGGTCTTTTTGGTGAGAGGATTTGTATAGTCGGTCTGGAAGGTCATAAAGTGCGGTGAGGCCGTACCTACCGTTTGCTGCTTGCCGGTAAATGTCTTCGTATTGTGTGTCGCATCCGTATAGTAGTCTGTTACATAATCGGACGAAGCATGCGAGGTGACACCGAAGTACGATCCGTCGACAGTGATCTGATGACCTTCTTTTGCAAACAGGTGTTTCATCCCAAATTGTGCTCCGTTGACGTCAAAGGTGCGATCTGAATTGGAGTTGCGGATCGAATAACCGGAAGAACGGAACTGGCCCGCAATCGTGCTATCGGTCCGGATATCTGATACATCGGTAGGTTTGAAATTACCGTGGACTTTGATATAAGAGCCGGACAAGGTAGTCTTATTGGTTACAAACCAGTCCAGGCCGATCTGACCAAACATGAAGTGCCCTTTGTTGCGCTGGAGGTCGCTTTGCAGAAGACGGGTGGTAGTATCCCCAAAGAACGTGGAGCGATCGGTATTACCGATGGTCCTGGCGTTGTTGGCATTGTACATACCATTGGCGGTGAGGTTGAGCTTACCGGAGCGGATATTGAATCCGGCGAGCGCGTTAGGCTGGCCATGGGAGTCTATACCAGCATTGATGTTGCCGTTGTATCCTTTTTTCCTGTTCTTTTTCAGGACGATATTCAGGATACCCGATCCACCGCCGGAAGCATCGTATTTCGCAGAAGGGTTGGTCATTACTTCCACGCTTTCAATAGCGTCAGCAGGTATCTGATCCAGGGATAAGGTAGTCGGCCTGCCATCGACAAAGATAGTGGGACTTGCGCCTCTAAGGCTGACATTGCCATCGATGTCGACATTGACAGAAGGAACATTGCGCATAACATCTACGGCTGTTCCACCTGCACTGACGATATTCTTTTCGACGTTGAACACCTTCTTGTCCAGTTCCAGCTTCATCGCAGGAGGAGTGGCGGTGACGACGACGGAACCTAATTCTTTGATATCAGTAGCCAGCTTGATAGCGCCAAGGTCTTTATCAAAAGAAGGCAGGTTACCCATGGGGTTGTCATTTTTCGCACCAGGCTTGGGGGCTGCTACCGCAGGGATGATCATGAAATTGACATCCTGGCTTTTATATCCTGTGGCAGAGACACGCAAAACCAGCGGACTTGCAATAGGCAGATCTTCGAAGTCAAATTCACCATTGGCTTTTGTATCTGCGCCTTTTAACAGGACCAGCTTTCTTTTTTTCGTTGCAGGGTCCGTGGTTGCCTTTAATACGATGGCCGAGACCTGGCTCATAGGCTGGCCGGTCGAATCGGTAATCTTTCCATACGCACGACCGATAGAAGGCGGAGCCTGTTGAGGGCCGCCAGGTTTAGCACCGGGGGCGCCTTTTGCAGGAGCCTGACCAGCGGGGGCGGCAGGAGTTGAACCAGTCGCGCCGTTTTGGTGCGTCGTGTCGGAGGACCCGGCAGGCTTTTGGCCTCCGGGCGCCTGGGCCAGCGCCGCTGTAGTTAGGATAAGAGAGAAGAGTAAAGCAGATAGTGTTTTCATCACAAAAGTTAAATTTGAATGCAAATCTAGTTTGATAGAATCAGTCCATCCATACCAATGCTGCAAACGGAGGAAAAAACGCGGTAAACGGCGCAAAACTGTCGGCAAAAAAATCACCCGCAGAACTGCGAATTATAAGTAGATATTCCATGAAAATTGTTTCCGGTCAGGGCGTGTTTATGCCTGTGCGGGCGCTACTGCGGATGAGGGGAAATTAATTGTGATCAGTGGTAAGACACAACATGTTTGAATGTTGAAACACTATTTAACCCCCTTATTTGGGTCCCAATTGCCGGCGAGTTTCCGGATGTAGAGTATCTGGCCGGTATGATAAGCATTGTGCGTACTGATATGGGCGATGGTGTCGTACCAGGCCTGGAGCTTCGCGTCGTCGGAATTTTTGATCGCGGTCTCCCAATCCTGCATGACCTGGTTGAGCTGCTGGACCGTGGAAGCCCAGGAGGCCTCCGTAAAAGTCGTAAAGGTTTCGTTGTTGTCGCCATCGAATGCCGCAGGTTTCCGACCATAAAACTTGTCGAGCGACTGTTTATTCCAAAACAGGAGATGATAGGCAAGCTGGCCTATCGAATGACTCGAGTCTGAAGGCTTCCACATCGCCTGCTGGGCAGAAATACCTTCGACGGCCTTGCTGATGGGGACAAACCAGTCCTGTTGATTCCAGGTATTCTGGAATTGCAGAAGAAGGATCGATTTCAAAGTCGGGGGTGTTTTAGGTTGTTGTTGGGCCATGACGCCAAGGGAAAGGCCAAAACAAAAGAGAAAGGTTAGCTTGCGCATGGGATAAATTTTCAATAAGATAGTACAATTTTTTAATAGATATGCCTGCCCTGGTCGATCCGCCGGGAGAGCTCATCCTTTTTTATGTTGACCTGCTGTCCAATGGGATGACCATTTCGATAAGTAATAACATTTAGCTGTGCAGCGCCAAGCGGGAATCTTACCGGAGTACCGTTGTATTTAGCACAGTAGGTATCAGGATTGGTATTATCAAAAGTATAATAGATGTCAAGTCCGCTAACCTCTGTGGTCATGTCGACTGCGAAGTCGCGGTCGGGTGTTCTTTTCGGAGTAAAAATGACATTGAAAGCGCTGCGCGCATATTTGATGCTGGCCGCATCGAGATAGTTGAATTCACCTTCCATGCGACGGGTAAAATCGTCCCAGTTGCGGACGGATTTCGGACTCCAATAGACTTCAGCTAGAGCCAGTGCCCTTGGCCAGGTCATATATTCCACCTGTCGGAAGGTCGGAACGGATTCTGTCCACAGATTACCCTGACCTCCAAGAATAAGCTTTTCGTCGATGCTGTCGGGAACAGGGTCATAGGTATATGAATCTTTAAGCCGGCAGATGCCATATGTGGGAGGCTCCACTGTATTCTCACCCTGGTAAAGATCGAGATATGTATAATCCCAGGGGGTCATGACTACGGGATGGCCCATCCTTGCCGCAGTGACACCGCCGGACATTCCGCGCCAGCTCATGACGGTAGCTGAAGGCGCCAGCCCGCCTTCGAGGATCTCATCCCAACCGATGAGTTTCTTACCTTTGGCATTGAGCATTTTCTCCATACGTTTGACAAAATAGCTTTGTAATTCATCGACGTTTTTCAGATGCTCGTCTTCCATACGATGTCGGCACTTCGGGCAGATGGCCCAAAAGCCTTTATATGCTTCGTCCCCGCCGATATGAATATATTCATTAGGGAAGAGAGCGGCCAGCTCCGTAAAGATCTTATCCAGCACTATAAAAACAGAGTCGTTGCCGATGCACAGCGCGTTGTCTTCCCGTACAGGACCGCGCGAGCCGGGATTGACACTATAAGGCAGCTGTGTACAGGAAAGATTTTGATAGGAAGAGATCAGGGCAAGGCTATGTGCCGGTACGTCTATCTCAGGGAGAATGGTGACATAGCGATCCTGCGCGTAACGAATGATCTCACGCATATCGTCCTGAGTATAAAAGCCGCCATACGGGGAAGTCTCTCCCGCCATGGACGGAAGGAATTCGCCCCAACGGCCAGTACGGGATACACGCCATGCGCCATGCTGTGTAAGCTGGGGTAGGCTTTTGATCTCGATACGCCACCCCTGATCGTCGCTGAGATGAAGATGAAGCGTGTTGTATTTATAGCGGACCATTTCGTCGATATAGCGCTCGACCTCCTGTTTGGTGAAAAAATGACGACTGACATCGAGCATGAGACCGCGCCAGCCAAAGCGGGGATAGTCGGTGATATCGGCACAGGGGATGGTTGCTTTTGAGATGGCGCCCGTTGCCGCAAATTCTGTCGGCAGAAGCTGCAACAATGTTTGCAACCCATAAAATACACCCGCGGCATCATTGGCATACAGCCGGATACGGGAAGACGTGATAGAAAGCGTATACCCTTCTTTACCAAGTATATTCCTGTCGGGCATATTGCTTATCTGGATAACCTTTGAGCCCTTACCCTGCTGCAGCTGAATGCCTGTGCTGCTCTTCAGCTGATTAAGAAACCAGGCCGCGGGCTGGCTAAAGGAGGCATTTTCGACGGAGAGAAAGGTAGATCTGTCGAGGACAAAACTACCGGATTGTTGTTTGACAGAGACAGGCTGCGGAATGAGATGGAGAGGTGGTTCGGCAGCGGGATGCGGCATGGGATCCGAAGCTTTTGAGTGAAAGACGCAAAGAGCCGGAAAAATGAAAAGAAGGAATGGACGGATCGCCGCTACAGAGAATTTGTACATAAGTAGTGTTTTACCAATAAGGGATGAATTTAAGGATTATCTGCGAAACTGAAAGATGCTTAAGCCCGCTTAAGCCATCACCGGGCAGTAACAGGAGAAAAATTTGGTATCTTCGTGGTATGAGCAGCGCAGTTGTTTCATATTTCCAGCAGTTCAGGTCCATCCCCGAAAAAGACCAGGACATGATATTCTCCTGTTTCGAGCCCAGGACTTTTAAAGAGGGCGAATATTTATTCCGGGAAGGAAAGATCTGTTCACAGCTGTTCTATATCCGTAGCGGCATCCTGCGTATTGTGTCGACAACTGATAAAGGAATGGACCGGACACATTATTTTTATAAAGAAGAGCAGTTTTGTACGATCCTGAAGAGCTTCCAGGAGGCATCTGTCGCGGATGCAAGCATACAGGCCGCATGCGACGTTGATGTCCTGACCATCTCCAAACAGAAACTGAATGATATGTATGTGTCGGCGCCCTACATGAAAGATGAGATAGACCGGATGTTTCAGCGTCAGCTGCTGGAAAAGGTAGAGACGCGCAACGCATTCCTGGGCGCTGATGCAGAGACACAGTACAAACTTTTTATCGAAATGCAGCCGGATATTGCGCTGCGTGTTTCATTAAAGGATATTGCTTCTTACCTGGGTATCACGCCACAATCGTTGAGCCGGATCCGCAGGAATATTCACTGATCAAAGCGGGCCGGCGCGGGGAGCGAAGTCACCAATTGGCAAAAAGAAGGTACTTTTGCACAGCTAAGCTTCACTTCTTAAAGCGATTGGATATGGCCTACAAAAACAAGACGATTCGAAATCCCATGACCGGACAGGAGATCCGGTTCATTCAGACGAGCAAAGATTCAAACGGAGAATTATTAGAAATGGAGGCGACGTACAATGCGATGTCCTCGGAACCTGTGCCTCATTATCACCCCAATCAGGACGAATTTTTCACCATCGTTTCAGGTGAGATGACGGTCAGGCTGGATGGCGAAGAGACACACAACTTACAAGCAGGGGACACCCTGGAGATCCCCCGGAACCAGATACATGCGATGTGGAACGCCACCAGCAGAAAGGCAGTTGTCAACTGGCAGGTGCGGCCGGCACTGAATACCGAAGAATTGCTGGAGACCATAATGGGGCTGGCGACAGATGGAAAGTGCAATAAAAAGGGCATGCCGGGTTTACTACAGATAGTACTGACCTCGGGCAAGTATGACCGGGAGCTGCGATTGCTAAAACCACCCTTATTGGTACAGAAGATAGTCTTTTCTGTATTAAAGCCCTTTGCGCGGATGGCGGGCTACAAGGCGGTCTACGAGAAATACCTGGATTAATTTTTAACTCTTTATTGAAAAAATTACGAGTATCTTTCTGATAAGATATGAAACTATTTTTTCGATTTCCTGAGTTGCTGCTGCTGGTGCCTTTAGTCGGAATGGGCTTTTCTATCGGAAGCCTTATGATGATCGTTTCCTGGGGTTTCCATGTATTGCGGCTGGTCAAAACTGTTTCCGGGATCGGTGACCCCCACTTTGGCAAGGGTCATGTTTAGTGGTGTAATTCATTTAAAAAGATTTACAGTTGACGTAGTGACCTCATAATAGACTGCCCAGGCTACAAACAGAATGAGCAGGATATAGATCCAGTAGGGTATGCTTTGGGGCGTTTCACTACCTGTTATGATAAAACTTTTCTGGTCCCCCTTGCCGTAAGCATTGATCATCAGCGGCAGAATGCCATCGACAACAGCATCTTCCCGGATACCTTCGACAGAGATAGCAGGACCATTCCGGACTTCGAAAGGTATGATACGCAGACCTTCTTTGCCGGAAGGATCCCGGCTGACTATTTTCAGCGTATGTCTGCCGTCGACAAGACGGGTTGTGTCCAGCTCGAAGGTCACCGGCGAAGCGAGCTCGGCGATGGGCCGTGGTTCGTCGTCGATGAAAAGAAAGAGTGTGCTTTTATCCTTCATATTCTTCATTGTTTAAGATGAGATTTTTAATATGATGCGCATTTTTTTCGCCTGGCCGGATCAGCCATTTTATAGAATAGAACAGGGTTAGCAACGTAATGATCACGGTGATCCAGACGATGAGATAGTCCCAGCGGCTTTCAGGTCCTGCTCCATGAGTGATACCACGGAGGATGCGGGGCTGTGCCACTTCGCAGGCCGGGCAGAAAAGAAGATTGATCATTTTTTATCGGTTGAATTTGCTTTAATAGATAGTATCAGCTTGTCGATGTTGGCGAGCTCTGCTTTTCTTCCGGTGTTACCCCAGCTGGATCGTTCATGGTTTATGATAGCGGTGATCTCCGCCGCGCTGAGATTGTTGTTGGTACCAACCGCAGGCATGGGACCATAACCCTCTTTGATCCGGCCGCTATAGCCGTTCAAGATAATGTTTACCTGTAATTCCGGATTATCGTCCTGAACCACGACGCTTCCCTTCAGAGGCGGGAAGGCGCCTTTCAACCCTTCGCCGTTGGGCTGATGGCAGGATTGACAATTGGTGGCATAGAGGGCAGCACCATCAGGAACAGCTGGCTGACCACTGGCGCCGGCCGCAGCTTCGGCCTTTTTTATCGGGTAAAGGAATTGAGGGACAGGGCGGCCGTCAGGAAGTTCGACCTGTTTCAGCGATTGCAGATAGGCGATCAGCTGCAGGGCCTCTGTGGTGGCTACGACTTTTCCTTTTGCTCCCTCCATAAATTCATCCGGCACAGAGACGACGACATCACCTTTCTCCGTACTGTCTTTTATCTCAAACAACCAGGGATAGGCCGGCATGACAGATTCTTTTACGACAGTTCGGGGGTTGAATAAGTGAACGAGATGCCAACTTTCCAGTGGCTGACGGGAACCGATGTTGCTAAGATCAGGGCCGGTCCGTTCGGTACCCATGAGCGTGGCAGTGTTCTGAAAAAAGCTGGTGCGATGAGTACGTGCATAGTCCGCGGCGACAGAAGGTCGGCCACCCCATGCCTTATCCATCTCGACATTACGCACCTGTTGGGTATGACAGGCTACGCAGCCATTAGCAATGAAGACAAGCTTGCCTTTCTCCGCTTCTTCGCTGAGAGCCGTCGATCCGGGAAGAGGAGCATTGTTCTTTTGTATGTTCAGCGCCGGAAAGATCGCCACAAAGAGAGTAAGGATCAGGTAGAAAACTACGGCTGCGGGGAAGAGTTTTTTATGGTTGTCGAAAAATTCCATTTGACATTTTGTTTTAAGGTTAAGTCAGTTTGCTGTTTCCAGGTGAGGATGCCGGCGCCTTCTATCATCCGGTAGAGATTATAGCAGAAGACAAGATGGGAGACCCACATGAGGCTACCACCGATAGCCCGCCAGAGCCAGTAAGGCGCCATAAGGACAACACCATCTATAAAAGGTTTACCCTGTGACCAAAGCAGCCCTTTCAGGGTGGCGCCATACATCAGCGGAACAGTGTAAAAGAGCAGCCCGATAAGAGCCAGCCAAAAATGAACGCCGATAGTGGATTGGGGCGCTTCCTTTCCGGTGAGCCGGGGGACAACGGCATAAACCGCGGCCCAAAGGAAAAAGCTGATGATGCCATACATCGTCAGATGAGAGTGCGCGACAGTAAAATCTGTAAAATGCCAAACCAGGTTGGTGGAGCGGAAGGCTTCCGCCGTCCCCTGCATCGAGCCGGTGAAATAAAAGATGATGCCCGTAATAAAGAAGGGCATCGTATAGCTGGATGTTACGCTGTGCCAGGATCCCCGAATAGTCATAATGAAATTGGTCGTACCGGCAGCAACGGGGATGATCATGCCAACGCTGCCCACAATAGCCACTGTCTGTAACCACCAGGGGATGGAGCTGAAGACGAAATGATGCGTGCCAATGGTGGTGTAAAATAAGATCTGTGTCCAGAAAGCCAGAATACCCAGGCTATAGGAATAAATAGGTTTGTTCAGCTGCTGTGGTAAAAAGTAATAGACAATACCAAGCGTAAAGAGCATGAACCACATGCCCACAGCCTGGTGCATGTAGTAGCCCTGGGCAATGGTCTCACCCAGGCCTTCCTGCCACCAGGGAAGATAACCGACAAAGGCTATGACGAGTATGAACATCAGAGCCGAAACAATATACCAGCTGGAGATGTAAATTTCCTTGGTAGTCCGCCGGGCAATCGTCTGCAGAAAATTCTGCAGGGTAAGAATGAGCCCGAGTGCAAAAAGACTCATTACAGGCCAGACATATTCCCTGTATTCACCACCACCGTTGTTGACACCGGCCAACAGGCATAAAGAACCCAATATGACCGCAGCATTGATAAGCCAAAGACTATACCAGCCTCTTTTGATATTGTGAAGAGCCGTATTGCTGATGCGGGGAACGATATAATATCCCATTCCCAGCATACCGAGTGAAGCCCAGCCCCAGAAGACCGCATTGGTATGGACCGGACGAAGCCTGCCAAAACTAAGCCAGCTAAGATGATCGAGATCGGGAGACACGAATTTTATACCAATATATTCTCCGATAGTGGTGCCCAACAGCAGCCAGAAGGCGGCGCAGGAGATATAAGCCAGCACGAGTCTCGACAATCGGGGATCGATGGGCGGCCGGCGGGTGGCCCTTTTCTTCGCAGCTACCAGGGGTAGAGCCGCTTCGCTGTCTATATTGTGGAGTAACCCTATAGTGTCCTGGGCCGGTCCATCTCCGGAAAGTTCGTTTGGCCGCGGTTGATAGCTAAGAGCCTGTTGACGACGAACCAGAGCAGCTTCGGCATCCGGGTCACTAAGTGTGTCAAGATATTCGTCGAACTGGGCCTCATCACGAACAGCCTGGTTACGGCGATATTTACTGACCATACGGGAGACCCTTACGGCCATCAGGAAGATGGCGGCAAGAACAGGGATCAGGATGAGAATGATGAGAATAATGATGCCGGGTTGAGTAAGCATCGAGGAAGCCTTTGGTACCTCGTCCTGTCCAAAAGTGAATGGCACACCTGTAAATAAAAAAAGGATAAGTAAAAAGGTGCGTTTGTTTCGCCGTGCCCGCAGCAAGCTATTGACCTTTTCACTGTCGAGACTGCTTAGATATTCCTCCAAACGGGAAGGATCGTATTTCTTTTTACGGGATTTGGAAAGCTGTTTAAGCTGCTGAGTCTGACCAAAGAGGTAAAAGACAACCAGCAGCATCACAAGGAGAATGGCAAATAAAATGAAGGCCAGGCCTGGGATCGAATGGAGGGAAAAAAAGACGACGCCTGCCAGACTTTGTTCCTGGGGTAAATTAACTCTTTTCATATAAAAGTATATTAAGACCTTTTTATCTTTAATTATTGATTAAAAAGGATTTTTACCTTTTTAAAAATAATTTATTTTTTTCGAGCTGACTGTTGAACTCACCCAGCTTAGCCGTCTGCAACATGTTGAACATGTCATCCCGAATCTTCTTAAATTCATTATGCAGCGGGCAGGGCCTGGCTTCTGAACATTGTTTTAATCCCAGTCCACAACCAGAGAAGATGCTGTCGCCGTCGACGGTGCGAACAACATCTGCAAGAGAAGCATTCAATGAATGCTGGTCGAGATAAAACCCGCCCGATGGACCTTTTTGGGATTGGACCATTCCCTTGCGGCTAAGATCCTGCAGGATCTTGGCAATGAAATGCTCTGGGGAGTCAATGCCCTTGGCAATCTCTTTGATCCCGACCTTTGATCCGTCCTTCGATTTTTGCGCAATAAAAAGCAAAGCGCGGATAGCATATTCACAAGCCTTTGAAAACATTCCTTTTACTCCTTTAGAAGACAAATTTACGGGTGTTTCACCGAATAAAAGACTTTTTTATCTTTATTTATATGCTCTATAATAGTATTGGATGATAGCGCGGGCCTGGTAAATATCATTTTGCTGGATCAAAGATAGACCATGAGGTAGTGTGAAGCAATGTCAGAATTCGGGCGTTTATTGTCTCTTTTCATGATTACCATCTATCCTACGCGCAAAACGATCTTTCCTGGTTTCCCGGACTCTGAACTCATTTCAAACGCCTGTCTTGCCTGATCCAGCGGAAATACACTCCCAATAACGGTGCGGATAAATCCGCCATCGATCAGACTGCCGATCTCCATCAGCTGAGTGCGGCTCGGTTTGACGATAAAGAAGATCCCTTTTACCCCAAGGTCCGGTGAAGGTTGTTCGATGGATTCGCCGGCAATGGAAACCATTACTCCGCCACGTCGCAATACCTGCCACGAGCGATCCTGGACATCTCCGCCAATGCAATCAAGGACTACGTCTACATCACTCATCTCCGCTTCGAATTTTTCTGTCTTATAGTCAATGACCCGTTGCGCACCAAGACCTTTTACCAGATCAGCGCTGTGCCCGGCTGCGGTTGCAATAACATGGGCGCCATGCCAGCGCGCTATCTGAACGGCAAAGATCCCTACACCCCCCGCCCCACCATGGATAAGTATTTTCTGACCGGGAAGCAGGTGAGCATGATCAAACAGCGCCTGCCAGGCGGTAAGGGCCGCCAAAGGAACAGATGCAGCCTCAACAGGATCCAGGGTTACTGGTTTTAGCGCGAGATCGGCAGCATTCACTGTGACGAATTCTGCTGCCGTGCCATTACGGAAGAAAGAGGTGAGCCCATAGACCGTTTCACCTGCGAGAAGCCCCATCACGCCGGGCGCGAGGGCTTCGACCGTGCCACATAGTTCGTGCCCCGGGATCGAGGGTACGCGGCTGTTGCCTTTTTCGTCCGTATAGGTAGGCCCCCACTTAAGCTCGTCACGGGTGATGCCGGAAGCAAGAACTTTTACCAGCGCATCTCCCTCCCGCAGAGCAGGTCTTGGAGCTTCTTCATATACAACTTGTTCCGGTCCCCCCTGTGCGTGCAAGCGGATCGCCTTCATACTGTTTTTTATGTAAAATTAGGCGAAGTAACTTATAAGGGCAATGTAGGGATCATGCCTGGTTATGTATGATTTATGGGAGATGTGCGCCAAGCCAGAGGATGGCATCTTCGAATAAACGATTCTGGACGGGAGAGGCGAAGTTCTGATCGCCATGCCCCATATTCATATAGAGCATTCTGTAATGAGTATTCGTCCAAACAACAGGAATATCTCCTTTGCGGATAATGTCTTTTTTGCCAAGGGGATAATTGGTTGTATCCAGCGTGATCAGAACTTCAACGTCTTTGGTTAATCGCGGGTTTGGTAACCATCCGTACCATTCATTGATAGGTGCAGTGTAATGGCTGGGCAGACGATGGGTGGCGGGATGCGTGTTGTCGTTGACAATAAGTTGTGCGGCAAGGGGAGGCCAGTTGTTGTTGTAAAAGACGGCTCCTCCAAAGAACTTCACAAACCAGGGCCAGTTGGTGTATTTATCATTGTAACCGGCTACGTGAAAGCCAAGCCAGGCGCCGCCGTTTTCCATGTAGGTTTGGAAGGCCGCGCGCTGCTGGTCTGTATGAGGGAAGTCATTGAGCCAGAGCACGACCTGGTAGTTGTTGAGACTGGCGTTGCAGTTTTCCCAGTTGGTAGTAGTATCCAGCGTAAAGCCATTCCGCGCGGCAAGGGCGGAATAGAAATCGATGGCATTGTGCGCAAAGTCGACATGATCCGATTCTACAGTAGTGGAGAAAAAGGCAAGAGCACGAAAAGGATGGGTAGTAATGATCTGAGGTTTCGACGTAGTGGCGACGGGAGATTTCGGCATGGCCGCCGCCGGCCGGGACCCGTGAGCAGAGGCGGCCCAGAAGATGGCGTTGGAAAAGATCTTCTTATACACCGGGTCGTCGAAAAGGATCGGAGAATGGCCCATAAAGATATAGATGTTCCGCGCCTGCATCTTTTCATTGGTCCAGATAACAGGATGATCTCCCATTTTGACAGTGGTGTCGGGTTGATAAGAGGATTCGTCGACATTCGCTATAACATGAACGTTGGGACGAGGTGATCGGTCATAAGTGTACCACTCCTCTTTCATCACGGCAAAGGAGTCCGGAATACCTTCCATAACAGGATGACGATGGTCTTCGATATGGACGGTAGCTTTGGCAAAACGGCCGATATAATCTTTCCAGCGAATGCCGCCCATAAAACCGGAGAACCAGGGCCACATAGGGAAGCCATCGAATTCGCCTAAGAGAGTAGCGTGGTGGAAGCCGATCCACCCTCCCCTACCCTGCTCGATGTAGTTTTGAAATACGGTCATTGTCTCCGGCTTCCAACCGTAGGGTACATAGTCCAGCTGGATGATAAGCTGATAATTGGCCAGCAACGCTTCGGTCATCGTGTCGGCGTGAGTACTGTAGTCAATGACGAAGTTGCTGTCGGCTGCAAGCTGATTAAGCCAGACCTTTGCGCGTGTGGAATACTCCAGGTGATGCCCGCCATTCTCATAGAGAGCCAGGACATGAAAGCGGGTTGGCGCAAGGGCGCTGGGTGCGGCGGGGACCTGGGAGGTAGACGCAAGGGCGCCGGAGGAGACACCGGTACCTGCTGAGACGGCAGTAGCGGATCGAGCCGGGGCGCCAGGTGCGGCCGCGAGGGAATGGCTGGTGGCGTCCATCAAATTCAAAGAGGCAGCATTGAGACCTGCAAAAAGACTGCTGTCCTCGGCAGACCAGGGATGCCCCTGGCGAAAGTCCCACCAGCGATATTCGATCTTCGAATAGTCATTGGTGATACCGGGTTCGATCGGTTTTTCATAGTAATGAGTTAAGCAGAGGGAATATTGTCCGTCACTCACGGAAGCAGTCCAGTCAAATCTAAGCCAATAATAGTGGCCGGATTTGGTTGCAACTTTGAATTGCCCGGTGCCCGTGAGGGAATCGCCCGGCGTTGAGTTATCTGTGGCTGAGTTTACCCCATTTTTTACGGTGAGGTGCCGGGCCATCAATTGTTGCCGGAGCCTTCGAATGAGCTCGGCTTTTGGCGTCCCCGCGGGTAGGGTATAGTTTTCTTCATAATTGACGAGACCGTGCTTCATGGGTATCGGCGGAGGACTGTTCAGACCCGCCCATAGTATAGCATCCCGGAGAAGGGTAGCATAGTTGCTGTCAGCCAGCAGCACAGGATCATGACCAACACCGATATAGATCATCCGGCGATAGCGCTGATTTGTCCAGATGATGGGATGGTCACCCATCGGCTTGTTCTGGTGATAGGAGGATTCATCCACAGAAGCCAGAACCCGAACTTTGTCACGGGGACTTTTATCAAATTCGTACCATTCATCCGGCACTTCCATACGGGCAGGTAGATGGAGCGTAGCGGGATGTTTCCTGTCTTCCACGATAAGGGTGGCTTTCTGAAATGCCGGGTGCGGCGAATATATGATGCCCCCCATAAAGTCTTCGAACCACTGCCAGTATGGGCTGCCTGCTCCCCGGAATTGTTTTCCCGTGAGGCCGGCGGCATGGATGCCCACCCAGCCTTTACCTTCCTCCACAAAATGTTGTAAGGCGGCTTGTTGCGAGGCCGACATATCAAAGGGAGCCAGGTGTAACATGACAAAAACCTGGTAATGAGATAGGTTAACAGGGTTGATAAGACTGGTGTCATCGGAGAAGTCCAGATCGAAATGGTTAGCAGCGGCCATAGTCTCGAAGAAGGGACGGGCGGCAGCGATCATTTTCAGGTGATCCTTGGCCCTTGAAGCAACGACAAGAACACGGAAAGACGACTTTGCAGGAACGGGTCCTGATCCCGTGGCGGTCGCAGGGGCGAAGGCCGGCTGTGCTTTAGTTGCACCGGCGGCGCCCGTCACCAGCGTAATGCAAAGAAGGAGTACTTTAAGCATATGCATAGCAAATTAACGGCTATCTTATCAGCAAGCAATTTGTTTGCCCCTACATTAACACTACAACCTCTGTTTTTCAATAAATTAGGGCAGGAGTAGGTGTTTTTGCCAAAGCCTTCCTAAATTGTTGCCAGATGAAGAAATTGATAGCGGCATTTTTCCTTTGTGTTGTGGTGACGAAACCGGGACAAAGTCAGTCGACAATTGGTCTGCCGGCGATAAAAAATTACCGTAATACAGATTATCATGCAGCGTTGGGGATCTGGGATATTTGCCAGGATCAGCGCGGGCTGCTGTATTTTGCGAATAATGACGGACTCCTGACCTATGACGGCGCTTACTGGAAGCTTTATCCACTACCCAACAAGGCAGCGATAAAATCCCTGGCGATGGACGCCAAAGGGCGGATCTTTGTAGGTGGCCAGGACGAGATAGGTTATTTTTTCCCCGATGCAGCCGGCATCTTACAATATCACTCCCTTAAAGAAGAGCTTCCCAGAGAAGCTCAGCAGTTTGCCGATGTATGGAATATCATCCCGGTAAAAGATGGGGTCTTTTTTCGCACTATCGAATCCATCTTCTACTGGAAGAATAATAAAATAACAACCTTTGACGCCCCGGGCGGCTGGCAGCTGCTGGCGCTGGTCGATTCACTCCTGTTTGCCGCGGACAAATCAAAGGGATTACAGGTTTTTCGGAATGAACAGTGGCAGCCCGCTGTCGGAAACCTGCCCTCCCCTGCATTTCGTATCACCGGTATCGCAGCCTGGTCCACCGATACATTGCTGGTTTCTACTTTAAAGAATGGACTTTACCTGCTGTCCGGATCGACCCTGATCCGGAAGCCGACTGCTGCCGATCCCCTTTTGACAGGTAACCTGATCACCACCATCAAAAAGATCGAGAATGACCGTTATGCCATCGGCACAAGTACCGGAGGGCTGATTATCCTGGATAGACAGGGGGTGATCATCCAGCGATATTCCAGCAGCGAAGGGTTACAAAGCAACAATGTTTTAAGCGTACAGGCCGACCGCGAGTCCAACTTATGGCTGGGCCTGGAAACAGGGATATCCTTTATCCATTACAACACTTCGGTGAAACAAATCCGGCCAGTCCGTGATAACCAGCTGCTTTGTAATGCGATACGGGTATATGATCAGAAGCTTTATATCGGCACTTCCAACGGACTTTACAGTCTGAGCCTGGCCCCTTCAATAAAGGATCTCAGCACGATAAAGGGAAATTTCCGTGAAGTAGAGAATACAAAGGGACGGGTATGGAGCCTTACAGAGCTCAGAGGGAAGTTGCTGATGGGTCACCAGGATGGGGCCTATGTAGTAAAAGATAACAGGGCGATACCGGTGCTGACAAGACAAGGGGTGTGGGGGTTTGTAGAAATACCCCGGGAGATCATCGCGGGAACTTATACAGGGCTGCGGGGTATTACTGTCGAGAACGGTGAGCTCAAAGAAGGACAAAAGATCAATGACCTGTATGAGTCGCTACCGGGAATAGTGGTGGATAGCGGATTTAGGATTTGGGCTTCACATCCTTATCGAGGGGTATTCAAAAATCCGATTTCCAATACCGGGGGGATAGCAATGCCTTATGCTCATTATGGCGTTAAAGAAGGGCTGCCATCCAATCTCAATAATTCGGTTCATGTCGTTCAGAATAAGGTAGTGGTAGCTACAGAAAAAGGAGTGTATGAATATGCTGCAGGAGCAGACAAATTTATACCATCGGCTTTTTTTCAACCTGTTTTTCATGATACCAGCGTAGAAGATCTGACGAGCGACGCCAACGGCAATATCTGGTTTGTAAGCAACCAGCGCGTAGGAGTTATCGATTTTAGTAAGCCCTCCCGACAAACCCCCTATTCCATCATTTATTTTCCCGAACTGACGGATCAGACAGTAAAGGGTTTTGCCTTTATTTATCCTTATGACCTGGAAAATATTTTCATCGGCGGCAATAATGGGGTCTTTCATTTAAACTATAGCCGTTATATACAGGGTGGGAACGATCTGACTGTGCTGCTCAGCACCGTGAAAGCCAGTGCGGAAAAGGACAGCCTCATCTTTGGTGGTTATGCAGGCGATTCGGCTACACCTATCCGTCTACCCAATCACTGGAATTCTTTTCACTTTGAATATTCCTCCCCTTTTTATGCCCAGCAAGCCAATGTCGAATTCAGCTACCAGCTGACCGGCTTTGACCAGGAGTGGTCCGAATGGACCCCAAGAACCGAGAAAGATTATACCAATCTGTCTTATGGCAAATATAGTTTTAGTGTCAGAGCCAGGGATAATCTGGGGAACGTGTCTGCGCCGGTTGTTTATACTTTTAGCATTAAGCCAGCCTGGTTTCAGACTATCTGGGCCTGGCTGTTGTATCTTTTTCTCTTCGCTTGGTTGGTCTATCTCGTAAGAAGAGCACAACAACGAAGGCTGGCCCTGCATCAGAAAAAGTATGAGGAAGAACAGGAAAGACGTAATTATCTGCATAGCCTGGAATTAGATCGGAAAGAGAAGGGGCTCATCTCCTTGCAGAATTCCAAGCTGGAAGGCGAGCTTCAGTTCAAGAATAAAGAGCTGGCTACGGTGACGATGCACCTGGTTGAAAGGGGCGGGATCATGCTGAGTATAAAAGAAGAACTCCTGGCGGTCATCAAACGCCTGAACATACCCAGCCTGAGCTATGAGTTCAAAAGCGTGTTCAAGATGATCAGCGATACGGAAAAAAGTGATGATGACTGGAACCGCTTCGCTTTGTACTTTGACCAGGTCCATAATAATTTTTTGGCCACGCTGAAGACAAAATTCCCTCAGCTGAGTCCGACAGACTTAAAGCTATGCGCGTACCTGCGTTTGAACCTGACTTCAAAGGAGATCGCGCAGATCCTCAACATTTCGTTGAAGGGGGTAGAAGTGAGCCGGTATCGGTTAAGAAAGAAACTGAACCTGTCAACGGAAGTCAATCTATATGATTTTTTGATCGAAGTCACCTCGTAGGCACAACCATCGTGGGATTCTCCGAAAAGAAACCAAACGGCATCAGCGAGAAACCCATATGATGCGCAGGCATGACCGGCCATTCCTCGGGCCTGACGATATGAGTGATACCGGCAACATACCAGATGACAACATCATTGTTAGAGATAGGCCGGTTGCGGGCACTCCATTGGGGCAGGCCATCGTAGACCTTGTTGCTGGCAGGATAAAGGCCTGCGGGATATTCCTCTCCTTCATTGTATTGGGTCACCCAGAGCTGGTGGTCGAGAAAGCCGGCTTTCTTGCGCACGATAGAACCGGGAGGCATAAAAGGTTTTGCCTGACTGCCGGGCATAAGCATATATCCGACATGCTGGCCAAGCGCATTATGAACCTGGTTGTTTTCAATATGCCAGCAGCGACCGCTTTCATAGTTGACCGATCGCTGTGCATCCAGTTCTGTCATAAAGTGTGTGTGCTCTACGACAAAGGCATTGTTGTAGGGATTGTCCTTGCCGGAAGGAACGAGCCGGGCATTCATTTCCATCACCCCGTTGTTGTTGGCGCCATCAATATCCATATCCAGCCGAAAGACAAAGAAATGCTGATGGTTTATGGCTTCCACATTGGGATGGACGAGTGTCCCAAAAGTCATTCCATTGTAAGAGAGATCGTTTTTGTCGGGCGCATTCATTTGACTTTTACGATTGACACCCTGGACCTCAACGATACCAGTGAGCTCGATGTCTACATCGATGGTGCCGTCCTGCTTGAATCGCCAGGTAAACCCATAGTCATAGTTCTCGATAGTAGTATAGTATTTTATTGCCAGGTTGGTTGCCCGGCGTGATACAGTGCCATGACGCCACAAAGTACCACCATATTCTTCATAGATCGCTACCGCATTCTCCAAAATATAAGGTTCCCCATTGTCACGGTGCAGGACCGCGGATTTATAAAAAGCATTTTCAGGAGCATCGGCGCCAGGAGTCATCGGCCGGGTAATGTTTTGTCCCAGGCGATATTCACCGGCGTCGAAGAAGTTGTAGGCTGCCTGTAGCAGACTGGGGGCACCATACGGAACGACCATTTCCGGCATCGAGCCCCGGTACATCACGGTGCGTTCGACCCCTTTGTCAATAAGCCGGACATTATAAAGGACCAAACCCTCCCGGTTGTCAACCCCATACCGCAGGCGCCAGTTCTGCCAGCTAAGCTCCATGCCATCGAACTTGATCTCGCTGCCATTCGGTTGGGAGATCACAATGGTAGAGGCGCCTTTCTTATCACCGGCAATCGAGTCTTCATTGAAATAGTTGAGGTCGATCTTCGCACTGAACCGATTTTCTTCATCTACTATTTTAAGGATCTTACCCGTGGTGAAGTCCGCATAGGCTAGGAGTCCTTCTATATCGACCTGGTTACCTTTCCGCCTGGGGATGACCAACTGTTCACGATGTCCTATCGGTGCAAGTCCCATGTCACCCGGAAAGATAGTACGATGGGTGACGGAATCAATGGAGATGCCGCGTTTCTTTAGGGCCGCTACCCAGACAGGGTCCTTCTTTACGATGGCATTAGCGACAGAGTCGTCGGCACCGAGGCCCATGCCAATGACGTTGGGTATGTTTTTTACCGACAGTATTTTGGATGCGCTGAGATCGACGACAGCTTCGGTCATACCCGGTTTGGCATAGTCGTAGAAGCTGACAAAGACTTCCCGGCGGAAAGAGCTTCCGGGTTTGTAAGCCAGGATCTCTTTTTTGGGTGGCTCTTTGAGGTTGATGATGTTGAAGTAATCGTGCCCGGTGATGACCGAGTTGTCCTTTAATATCTGGACAACTTTTTTCATTTCATCGGAACTAAGGGGGTCCAAAGGATGTGGCGCTTGTGCACGGGTTGTGGAGACGAGTGTACACAATAGGGCTGCAGCCAGAAGCAGGTTGTTTTGGTTCATTTTGATTATTTTAGTTTTGGCAGCAACCGTATAAACGAACTATTTATAGATACGACCCATGTAGGGCGAGTCAAAGATGATCTTCTTCAGCTCTTCAGGATTGATGGTTCCCTGACGGGCATATACAATCTTACCGCCGGGCTCTACAAGCAGGCTATAGGGCAAAGCCCCCTGCCATTTGGGATCGATGGCTTCGATCAGCTTGTATTTATCGTCGCCCGTAAAAATATAATTGGGGGAAGAAGATTGTTTTTTTTCGAGGAAGCTCAGCGCTTTCTTCCTGGCAGGAGCATCATCCATGCTGATGCTGACCAGTTGAAAGCCGCGGTCGCGGTACATGCGATTGAGAGTCACCAGCTCTGAAAATTCCTGTACACAAGGTATACACCAGGTCGCCCAGACGTTGATCAGCCGAAGCTTGCGGGTGTCATTCTTTAGTAATCGGGCGATGCCTGCATAACCGATCGTATCGATACTGACAGGTTCTTTGGCCCAGTTGATGGCCGCCTTTTCTGTCCAGTTACTTTTCTCCGCCCATTTGATCGAACAGCCAAAGACCTTGGTGACGGCAACAGGCACTTCCATATTGCCAAGCAAAGCTTCTATAGCATTGCGTGCATCCTGGGCATGAGGTGTCTTTTTGGGGTCTTCGGTGTCGTCAATACGGCCATTATAACGCAGCTTCCGCTCTGCGTCAAAGATAAAGACATGCGGTGTCGATACAGGTCCGTATTGTTTGGATACGATCTCGCTGTCTCCATCATATAGATAGGGAAAGTTGTACCCCGCGTTCTTTGCCCGGATCTTCATTTCGTCAAAAGAGTCCCCAAGGTCACTATATCCTAATTCATCGAGCCGCAGGGCAGATGGATGATTGGGATTGATAGCAACAACTTCGACCCCCTTTGCGGCGTAATCTCTGGTGAGCTGGATCATCCTGTTCTCATAGGCCTGGGACGTGGGGCAATGATTACAGATAAACATGACTACGAGAACCTTTGCGTCTTTGAATGAGGACATCGTATAGGTTTTCCCGTCTATGCCCGGCAAACTGAAATCCGGAGCAGGTGCACCGATAGACAGAACCGGATGATCGTCGGAATGCGCCTCGTCAGTCGGTCCGGCGGGCTGACCCGCAGCCACTGCCAGTATATACCAGGATGTATGAGGTAGCCATTGTTCAGCCCAGCGCCAGTCATAGTCTTTTCCTGTGGCGGCATAAGAAATATTGAAGTCGATGTCGTGTTCGTCATCAAGACCAGAAGTGACGCCGTTGACAATGCCACCCGGTGCATTGGTGTATTCAAAAGTGCCAAAGAAGCCATAGCCTGGATTGTTTAACCCTGTCCCCTGTAGCATACTCGCATCAAAAGGATTAAGACCAAGGATCCAGTTCAGCTGATCGAGGGCAAAGCTTTGCAGGGAGTCCGAAAAGGGTCTGTCGTTGACAAAAAGAGGCGCCGCCAGACGGGCCGCAGCAGCCATCGATCCCAAACGGGCATCTTCCCCCTGCCACCAGGGCGACGCCTCACTGCCATGAGGAAAGAAAAAGTTACTACTTCTTTGACCCAGGGTATCCTGTACTAATTGCCTGCTATAACCGAAGGGATTGGCGACCTCGTGGGTGATCTTCAATTCGTATTCCAGCGACCGGCGGACGGCGAGTTTTATTGCCGTCTTAGTCCCTTCAGGAGCATAGGGGTAATAATACACAAGGCTGACCAGCGGCAACCCGGCGTCTGAAGGATGGAAGAAAGGGCGGTCTGCATCATCGGCGCGCCAATATCCTTTGTATGATTTCCAGGAAGCAAAACGGTTGAGAAGATTATTAGCCCGTCGCTGCGCAGCCTGCTGATAGATCGGATTCCTGGTGGCCTTGAGCAACTCGGTCGCAGCGCTGAGCGCACAATAGTCGTCGAGAATATTTTCTTTTCCGTCATTGGTCATCGCTGGATTTTCCTTTTCCAGAAAAGCAAAAGCTTCTTCGGCGGCTTTTAAGTAATCAGCCGCAGAGTAGTCGCCGGAGATGCCCGCAGTGTATGCCATCGCAAGCGCGGCGATAGCCATTCCCCCGCCCGACCGGTAGCTGGCTTGATAGCTGCGCCAGTCGTTGTTGACGCGATCGCCACCAAAGGATTGGTCTTTGGATTGTTTGATCCGATAACTTTGATTTTCGGGTCCGATGGCACGGTCCTTTGGAAGCTTGCCCGCACCGGGCGCAGATACGGATCGATAAAAGGAACCGCCTTTTGCGTGTACACGGTAGAGGTAGTCGGCGCCATACATGGCTTCGTCGGTGATACGCCTCATGAACTGGCGAAAGTCGGTACCCGATCGTGCTGCCAGAAGCTCGTTCGTTTTTAGAAGACTGTATTCTACAAGAGGTATTTGTTGAGGATTAAAGTAAGACGAAAAGGAAAGATGCGAAAGATGTTTGCCATAATCCCCGGTGGCATCGTACCAGCCGCCGTGAAGGTCGAGGGTATCGTGGGCAGAGGCAGCAGTTGTGGGGCCGGATGAGACCGCAGCATTAGGCGCTGCAGCAGGCAAAGCAAGATGATGATCAGCTTTGTCGATAAGACCCGCGGAACGCTGCCCTTTGAAATAATAAATCACGTCCGACAGTGTCGCTTTCTCAAGGACATTCCTGCCAATGCTAAAGGGATGTGAGCTGGCAGCGCCGACCTTTATCCGGTAGACACCAGTGGTAGTATACGGACTGAAGTCGATGGTCCAGAACAGCCAGTGTTTCCATTTATCGACAGGACCACTAAAGGAAGGTTTGCCGGTGTAGACGACCTTGCCTGTGCTATCGTTGACGAGCTGGAACGCCGGCAGCACGAGACGGCTTGTGGCTTCGATCACCGCACGTTTGGATTTGGAGGATTCATAGCCCACCTGGTTGGTGAGAATATGGATAGCCGGCGATTGCGCCAGGAGTATGGAGGGCAGGCCGATAACAAAAAAGATAACTGCTCGAAACATATTCATTTTATTATGGGATCGCCACTTCATAGAGAGAGTGATGACCTGTGATGTAGAGTGTTTTTTGATCTTTTCCGAAAGTTATGCTCGTCGGGCGTTCGGGCGTCTTGATAAGGCTCGTTTGTTTCCCCTGCGGGTCATATCGGTAAACTTCCCCGTCTGCAATATAGACATTACCGGATTTGTCGGTGATCACGGAGAATTCACCTCTTTCAGCAAAATACGTTAAGTCTGACAGATAGCCTTCCGGACTGACATTGGTTCGGACCGTACGTTTGTCATATTCGTCGGTAATGTATAGCGGCTGGCCCGGGTATCCCGTGGCAAGAGCCGTGCTGCGGGCCAGATCATATACAACGGGAATAATGGTCACCCCATCGGGTGCAACAAAACATTCTTCCGGTTTATTGACAGAGACGATATTATAGTCATGGTAATCGCGCCAGCGGTGTGCAGGGTACAAGACTTTATAAGGGTGTGCGATACTACCCATCGGTACACGGGGAAGGAGACGAATAGATTCATCTGGGTTTTCCGGATCGACAGAGTAGACCCAGGTGGCAAAGCCGGAGTTGCCCCACCCGCTGAAAGAAGTGCCGGCGGCATCGGGCGGATTAGAGAAGGTCTCCTGTCGGCCGTCTAAAAGCCAGCCCGATTTGGGAACATATTTGAATACAACGAGTAAATTATCTTTTTGGTCGCAGGCCAGGGAAAGCGGTTCCCAGGGATAGTCGGCAAGCAGGGTTATGATATGAGTGGAGGCAGACCAGCGATAGATCCGACGCATGCGGGATTCGCAGAAGTAGATGTTGCCGTGACTGTCTGAGGTGGCGCTTTGTGCGAATTCAAAGCCGGTGGCAAGACCACTGGCGGCCCCGGACGCTGCGCCAGTACCTGGAGATGCGGCGCCGGAGCTCTGGTTCTTGGCCGTTGCCGTCGCAAGACCCCCTCCGCCCGGTACAGCTTGCACAGAGGACACGAAGAGACGGGCAAACTCCCAGGGCCTTATCTCAGTATTGGTATTGATGTCATAAATTGGCACCGTCGTCGTGTATTTGATCTGGCTGTAGTTGTGGACGTTGAGAAATTCAAGGTTGGAGCCGCCCCAGAGACGGATAGAGTATGGATAAGGTTTAATGACGCGGATGACGCGGAACATATAGAGATTGGCAAACCTCATGTTATGACAGTCCCCGATCTCCATGGGCTGGCATTCGGAGCTTTCACGACTTTCTTCTTCCAGTTGCAGCGCATAGACCTTCCAATTGGAGACCTTGTTAAACCGGATCTCGTTGCGAACATGGTGTTCGATGGACATGGCATAGATCCGGCCGGGTGTGGAGGTATTGGAAACATGGACGCCTGCGGCAGCATATGTCGAGGCACTCCAGATATCTTTAAAGGTACCGCCGCCATTGTCAGTGATCCAAAGACTCCAGTATTGAGTGTCCCAATCCTTATCCGGTTGCTGATACAGCTGAGTTCTGGGAGTGCCGGGACGGGAGATCGAGCCGTGACCGCCGATAAACTTAACGTCGTTGAGATAAGAGTCCGCTCCCGCCATCCATTTACAGCCGACAGCCCGCGGATTACTCGCGCCGGTCGACAGACCGATGCCGGTCACGATATTATTGCCTCCACGGGAGGATTCGAGTAAAGCTACCGGTCCGCCAAAGCCACCGTACGCCTGCGTGTTATCTGCCAGCTGAAATTGAGTGGCGACAGGATTGAGTCCGATGAGTACTGTATTGGGTCGAAGCCGCAGCGTATTGCTGATACGATACCAGCCCTGGGGGACATAGATGGTCGGATAGCGATCGATTGCATCCTGGATGACCTTCGTGTCATCGGTTTCACCATCTCCTTTGGCTCCCAGGGTCAGCAGGTTGACCCACCCTTCCATCGATGGCAGAGCGGGGATGTCCGAACGGGGTGCCGAAGGAAAGGAGGTCAGCGGCTGCAGATCCTTTGTTGTAGCATATTTGGGGTCTGCAGACCAATTGTCCATCTGAAGGCCCGCGGTAAAACTGCGGACATTGTAGATGGGATTGGTGACGACCGTGCCTGTAACAATGGGATTGGCACCACCGATGGGATTGGCGGCAGAGACCTGTTGGTTCCCGACCCGGCTGATCGTAAGGACGGGTACGTTCCGGCAGACGACGTTGCGCAGGTTGATCTGGACAAGCGAATTCTCTTCATTACTGATCCGGATGGCTGGGCCGGTAACCCCATCGAACCGACAGTCTTCCATAAAGAGCTTTTCGTGATAATTGGAGTCTATGTCGATGACGGTTGGGACATTATGGGCCGTCATCCGAACGATGGTCAGCCCTGCTTCACGGGTCCGGATGGCTGCTTTACGCTGACCTTCAAACCAGGCGTCGACCAACATAAAGGGCCAGCCAGGTGAAGGTTTTGTGGTATATATGCCATAGTCGCCACCAAAAAAGCGGACATCCTCCATTTCATTGCCCACATCAAAAAGACCGGCCTTTCCGTTGCCGATGGAGATGTCGACATGACTGATATAGCTATGCTGGGCAAAATGGGTGCGAAGGGCGACGGCAGCGGGATTACCTTCTTCAATGCGGATGTCGATGTTGGACATGGCGCTGTAGAAAGTGGAGGCGCCGGCGTCAGGGACGGAAGGGATTGCCGGGGCAGCGGAGCCGGCGTCCGCAGGCGAGGCGACAAAAGCCGGCAGGCTGCTGGTAAACCAGAACATATATTTTGCCTGTCCCTTATCCGCTGGATCAGCAGACTGGAAGCCAGGGGAGGACTTGCCGAGAATAAAAACAGGGCGGGTCCTGCCATAACCGATGAGACGAATGGCAGTGGGGATATAGATGGTTTTTGTGATCAGGTATTTGCCTTCGGGGATAAAGAGGATGCCGAAATTGTGATTGACCTTTATGTCACGGATGGCACCCTGCAGGGCGTCAGAGACATCAGTGCGTCCGTCGGCTGTAACGGGAAACTTGCCGGGAATAAAATAGGTCGCCATGGGGTCGTCGGGTCTGGATGTAAAAACAGAATTCGAAGGGACGGAGCCATGCGGGGCGCGGTGGTTTGCTGAAGGGGGCGGCAAGTTCCGACCCAGGGCAGCGAGCCGGATAAAAAGAACGAGAGTTATGACCAGGTAATTGGTTTTTCTCACTTGTTTGTATATTATTATGGTATGATGGCAAATATCGGATAAGGGGTGATTAACAAATCCAAAAAGCCGGGGTTTTGAGTGATAGTAGTGGTAATGTAGTGGAAGGAAAATAGAATATCAATTTGCTTTAATGGATAATTGCAGGCTATGACCAAAACACGAAAATTCCTGATTGTCAGCCATGGCGGTCTGGCCCGCGGGATAAGATCCTCTTTGGAGCTGATCGCGGGCGCCGTGGATGAGGTGTATGTGCTGGAAGCATATGTAGAGGAGAATAAACCCATCGAAGAGGAGCTTTCCCGGCTGTTTGCGGAAGAAGAGGTGGAGTGGGTGGTCTTTTCGGACCTGTTGGGAGGAAGCGTCACTAACCAGGTGGTACGGTTGGGGAAGGACAAAGCAGTACATGTAGTGGCTGGCTTTAACCTGCCGCTGGTGATCGAAGTGGTACTGTCCGATCCCGGGCTGCCGGTAGAAGAGATCCTCGGGGAAGCAATTGGCAGGGCAAGGGAGCAGTTGGTCTACGTCAATCCATTACTTACTCAACCCGATAACGATGCTTAAACTGATCCGGATAGACGACCGGCTGATCCATGGACAGGTAGCTTTCACCTGGACACCCGCACTGAATATAGACTGTATTGTTGTGGCCAACGACCGGGCCGCAACCGACGAATTCCTGAAAATGACCCTTGGGCTGGCAAAACCGGCCGGGGTAAAACTAGTCATCAAAACCCTCCGGGAGACCATTCCTTTTCTCAATGATACCAGAAATGCGGCACTGTCGATCCTGGTGTTGATAGATTCGGTGAAGGATGCGCATACACTGGTTTCCGAGGTTGCGGGGATCGGATCTATCAACTTTGGCGGGATACGGGCGAAACAGGGGGCAAGATCAGTTTCCAAAGCTATTGCCCTGACGGACAATGATCTGCTACTTATCCGGGAATTGCTGGAAAAGGGGATCGAATTGGAGGTAAGACAGGTCCCTACAGATAAAAAACTAGGAATAGAAAGCCTGCTCTCATGATAGCTTACCTATTAATAACAGCGATCATTTTTTTTGGCCACTCCGAGGACTTGCTTGGAACGACACTGCTCAGCCGGCCCCTGGTACTGGGTCCATTGGTCGGATGGGTACTGGGGGATCTGCACCAGGGGGTTGTCATCGGCGCTTCACTGGAGCTGATCTTCATGGGTAATATCAAGGTCGGAGCGGCGATCCCGCCGGACGTGGTGACGGGTGGAGTGCTGGGGACCGCTTTTGCCATTCTATCGGGCAAAGGAGCTGCGATTGCCCTGGCCCTTGCCATCCCCATTTCGATCCTGGCAGAAATGCTGCTCAGCGCCCTGTTTGTATTCAGAAGTGGTTTTAACAAGCTGTTTCAGCGTTATGCAAGCGAAGGGGATTATCATAAGGTGTCCACTTTGCACATTATATCGGGGTTTTTGAAGCCGGTACTCATGGCGCTGGTGGGATTTCTTTCGCTGCGACTGGGAGCAGGGGCGATGAAGACCTTTCTGGATCTTATACCCGTCTGGGTAAATACAGGATTACAGGTGGCGGGGAATCTGCTGCCGGCTCTGGGTTTTGCACTGCTGATGAACCTGCTTCTCCGTAAAGCCGTGGCGCCTTACTTTTTTCTGGGCTTTTTGCTCGCAGCATTTCTGAAACTGCCCGTTCTCGCTATCGGCGGCCTTGGAGTGATCATTGCCCTGCTGGTGACACAGCGGACCGGAGTGGGAGACACAGGGAGCGGGGATGCGGACGATGAGACCGGCAACACTGAGGCTGGTGATGCAATGGGCGGTGCTGGAGCCGAGACAGTCACGACTGCCCCAGCCCCCAGCGTGGTGACGAATGGTGACCTGCGGCGCATCTTTTTCCGATCGATGCTGCTGGAAGCAAATTTTAATTTTGAGACCTGGCAAAATACAGGTTTTGCTTTTGCAATGATGCCGGTCCTGAAGAAATTATATAAGACAAAAGAGTCGATGGCGGCGGCATTGCAGCGACATCTGCAATTGTTCAATACCAGCACTTATGGATGTACCCTGATACTGGGATTGACTACGGCTATGGAAGAGCAGAATAGCCGGGATGCTGATTTCAACGCAGACTCGATCAATTCGGTGAAGCTGGGGTTGATGGGGCCGCTGGCGGGGGTCTTCGATTCATTATTTTGGGGAACCCTGAAAGTGATTGCAGCAGGGGTCGGAACTTCACTGGCCCTGAAAGGGAATGTTTCAGGAGTGATATTGTTCATCCTGCTGTTCAATGTTCCGCATTTACTGTTACGGTATCAGCTGACCTTTATCGGATATAAAGCCGGAACCAGGTTTCTGCAAAAGTTGTCACAATCGAATGTCATGGACCGGCTCACGCAGGGAGCAGCCATTCTTGGATTGATGGTAGTAGGCGCGATGCCGGCCACCTTGATGAATATACATACCCCCGTGTCGTTTGGGGAAGGCGCCGGGCTACAGGGGATATTGGACCAGATAGTCCCTGCGATAGTTCCGTTGGGGCTGACATTTCTCGTTTATTATTTCGTAAAGAAGGGTGTGAAGACGACATATTTGCTGCTTGGATTGTTGGGTTTGGGCTTTGTGGGAAGTCTTTTGCATTGGCTGTCTTAAATTATTTGTTATGCAGGGCATTGGAGTTTCGCCAGGTATTTCGATAGGCAAGGCCTATGTGTTGCGCCAACGCAAGGAGGTGGCAAGCGGAGTGGTGTTGTCAGACGATGCAGCGGTATTACAGGAAATTGCGCAATACAGGGAGGCAGTAAAGTTGTCCGTCGAAGAAGTACAGGAGTTGTTTGATAAGGTTGTAGAAGAGGAAAGAGATATTCTGGAAGTTCAGCTGGAATTGTTGCAGGACCCACAGCTGGAGAGCGACGTGCTCGCGCGAATCAGCAGCGATAAGATGACAGCACGTGACGCAGTGCTCGTAGTGGTCGGGCTGGCGATACAGCTATTCGAACAAATGGAAGATGAATATTTGAAGGCAAGGGCCGCTGACGTGCAGGACGCAGGCAACAGGATCGTCCGGCATCTTTCGGGCAGTGCCAACGCCCTTATCAGCAGCGCCGGTTCAACAGCGGGGGCCGGCGATGAGGAGCCCCTGATCATTATTGCGGAGGACCTTTCACCTTCGGATACGATCGGCATGGATCGCAATAAGGTCCTTGGTTTTGCGACACAGTCCGGTGGAAAGACCTCCCATGTCGCTATCGTGGCGCGGCTGCGCGGCTTGCCGGCGGTAGTAGGATGCGGAGGCGAATTGGATGGAATAGTCGATGGCGATCTGGTGGTCCTGGATGGAAGCCACGGACTGGTGTTCGTGAATCCGACCGCTGCCATTGTAGAAGAATACAGAAAGAAACAGGAGATCTTTAGGCAGGAGATACAGCGACTGGAAGCTTTGAAAGACCAGCCCGCCGTAACGACAGATGGAGTAAGAATTGAGCTGTTGGCGAATATTGCTACAGCGGAGGATATGGACCGGGCCTTAGCCTTTGGAGCGGAAGGAGTTGGATTGCTACGCACAGAGATGCTGTTTATGGAGCGGGATTCTTTTCCGACGGAAGACGAGCAGGTAAGATACTATAAGACGATATTGCTCCGGGCAGGCAACAGGATGGTGACGATCAGGACGCTTGACATTGGCGGAGATAAGCCACTCCCCTATTTTGAATTACCGGAAGAAGACAATCCTTTTTTGGGCTATCGGGCAATACGCATTTGTCTCGACCGCAAGGACATTTTTTTGACGCAGTTAAGAGCGATCCTGCGGGCAAGTGTTTTCGGAAATTGCCGGATAATGCTGCCGATGATCAGCGGTGTGCAGGAAGTACGACAAGCAAGGAGTTGTCTGGAAGAAGCAAAGGAGGAGCTTTTGCGATCCGGGGTCTCTTTTGACACCACAATAAAGATGGGGATCATGATCGAGGTCCCTTCGGCGGCCGTGATAGCCGATCTCCTGGCAAAGGAAGCAGATTTCTTCAGCATCGGCACAAATGACCTTTGTCAGTATGTGTTGGCTGCGGACAGGATGAATAAGCAAATAAAGGATTTGTACGATCCCTTTCATCCGGCAGTACTGCGGTTGATACGCTATGTGATAGAACAAGGACATTTGCAGGGCATCCCAGTCGGAATGTGCGGGGAGCTGGCAGGTGATCCGCAGGCGACGTCATTGTTGTTAGGAATGGGGCTGAGGGAGTTTTCAATGAACGCCCCGGCAATACCGGCAATAAAGGATATTCTACTCCGGAGCAGCGAGACTGCCGCGAGAAAAAACTTTCAATTATGATCACAAGAGAATTTACCATTTTAGCTCCGGAAGGAATGCATGCCCGGCCGGCAACGGCACTCGTAAAGCTGACTCGGAAGTTTCAGTCCGCTATCTTGTTAAAAAAGGGGGCAACAGAAGTGAAAATGAATAGCTTATTGAATATTATGTCGATGGGTGTGAAGGCCGGGGATGCGATAAAAGTGTCGGTAGAAGGAGTAGATGAGGCGGACGCAGCGGAAGCGCTGGATATATTTTTTAAACAGGGACTTAAAGATTGGTAAATGAAAATAACAATTACAAAGACAGAACAGGAATTCGATCAGGTGGCGGCATGGCGCATCATCAGCCAGCTGCTGGAAAAGCCGGCCTCGGTGATCGGACTTTCGACCGGACAGACAACGATCGGCATGCACCGGGTGGTATCAGAGATTCATGCACAATATCCTTTTGATGTATCACAGGTAACCTTTTTCAATGTCGATGAGTTGACAAACCTGCCGCGCTCATACGCGGGCAGCTGTTATACGATGATCTATACACAGCTGGTTGGGCCATTGGGGGTACCGGAGCAGAATTTTATAATGCCGCCGACATTGTCAGACGATTTCGTGGCTGAGGCGGCTCTATTCGAACGCCGTCTGGCAGAACGTGGAGGTGCCGATCTTCAGATGCTGGGGATTGGTATGAATGGGCATATCGGTATCAACCAGCCGGGAACCCCTTTCGAGAGTGAAACCTGGGTCTCTCCGATGGATCCGGACTTCGAAGCACGGGTAAGGAGAGAAACACAGGTACCGGACAATATTGTATTGGGTGGATTGACACGGGGCATCAGAAATATTATGCACACGCGTAAAATAGTATTAGTGGCTAAAGGTGCCCACAAGGCGGAGATTATTGAGAAGACTATACTCGGACCGGTGACGACAGATATACCTGCTTCGGTAGTTCAGCTTCACCCTAATTGCGAGATTTTGCTAGATCCGGCAGCCGCAGAAAGAATCCTTACAAAAATATAGAGAAACAAAGCAACGCAGCAAGCACTCCAAAAAGGAAAGAGATCAGAAGACCTGCCGGGGTGTAGTTTTCTTCGTTGGCCAGGGTTTGGATTAATTTTTTCATGTCGGTACGTTTGCCGGTAAGAAGGCAAGGGATATGCCACCGCATAAGACATTGCTTATCAATACGTTTGAAGAGCTTCGTTTTCCCAGACGGGGAATGAGGATTCGATTTGGGAGAGCAGAGGGTAAATCCCACTTTATCGATCGGCCAGAGCCGTGATTGTCTGAAGGAACCAGGCCGCATGAGGAAGCCATTGTTCGGTCCAGCGCCATTCATTGCCATTGGCACTGGTACGGAAGTCGATACCGCTGCCGTCGCCATGGCCCTCTTTGCCGGTGATGCCGTTGGAGATGCCGCCGCGTTCGCTCCCATGACCATAATTGGAGCTCATATAGGGCACATTATTTTTACCGAACTGGTACATAAAACACTTAGAATAAGGATTGCAGCCAAGGATCCAGGAGAATTGGCGGGCGGCAAAGAGTGAAAGAGAATCGGAAGAAGGGGCCGATGACCAGGCGCCTGAAGAAGCGGATGTCGAAGACGGGGCATTCGATACGGCGCCGGAGCGGGAGAGACCGCGGGTAACGAGGGCGGCCGTTGCTAGTGACGCGAGTCGTGCATTTTCACCCTGCCACCACCAGCCGGTTTCATTGTCATGGGGAATAAAAAAACCATTTTTTACGGAGTCATGATAGAGGAATGACTGACGGGCATAACCGAAAGGATTTGACACTTCGGCAGTGACTCGAAGGTTGTATTTAAGCGCGGTATAAATACCGGCGAGTACGGCGCTGCGTTGGGCAGGATCATTCTCTTTATCGAGATAACGGGCAAGGGCGATGACGGGCAGGCCGGCATCGGACGCATGCCAGAAGGGACGGCGACCATCATCGGCCAGAAAATAACCGGAAGCAGTGAGACGCTGGATGAGCTTGACGGCGCGGGTACGGGCCTGATCACGGTAGTAGGCGCCGGGGTTGGAAGTCGCAGTGGCGCTGTCACAGGCGATCCACAATTCAGTTGCTGCCATCAGGGCACAATAGTCGTCGATAATATTTTCTTTTCCGTCATCATCATATTTTCTATTGTTGACCACCAGGTGAGCATAAGCCCTGCGGGCGGCATCCAGGTATTGCTCTGCCGTAAAATCTCCATTTCTATTCCACCGGGAGATACGGGCGAGAGCTGCGATGGCCATGCCGCCGCCTTCGCGGAAAGCGCACTGATATTCGTCGGTGGTGACGCTGTTGGCACGGAGACCTACGACACGACGGGCATCCGGGTCTTTTTTAAAATAGCTAAAGACGGTCATATAAAAATATCCTTCCGGCGACAGATCGCGCATGATGTAATCGGCACCCCAAAGCGCTTCGCTGGTAAGAGAATCTGAGAGGCCCCATTTTTCCAGCGATGCGTGTAGGGTCTCCCCGGTATTGATCAATGACCACGTGACAAGAGGGATCTGCTGCGGCGACATAAAGTTAGCATAGGCCAAATGCGAGAAGTATTTACTGACGTCACCGGAGGCGTCACACCAGCCGCCATGCAGGTCGACACGACGGTCACTGCCGTACAAGCGTAATTGACGATCGGCTGCGAGCTCGCCGGAAGTGTTGGCCCGCTGCTTATTATAATAGTGTAGGATCGCCCCTATAAGCGGACGGGCCCAGTCGGGCCCGCCTATTTCAAATTTTTCGGAAACTCCATCCTCCTTCAATCGTAGCCGATAAGTACCGGGTTGACGGAAGGCGGAAAAGTCAGCCTGATAATATTGTTTACCCGGCTCCCAGTCCGGAAGGGATTGAGGATGGCTTAGCATGCCGGTATACGTCGTGTGGCCTGCTTCGTCGACAAGAGCAAACGAAGATGTGCCGTCGAGTGGGGTTTCAGTGCTTACAACGGCTATTTTAGGGGCAGATGCAGGAAAGACAACCTGGTTGATATAAATGGAGATCGACTTGCCGGAGGTGCCTGCCGCTGGAGTGGCGGGGGCAATACCGGCTGCGGCCGGGGCGCCGGACGGATCAGACATCGGCCGGTCAGCAGGAGCCGCCCCAAAGTTGGGATTGGGCTTGTCACCCATGTAGAACCGCAGGGTCGAACCGGCTTTTATCTCCTGGAAAGTGATATAGGACTTGCGATAAGGCACCCCATTCAGGGTAGCCCGCTGAATGTAGATATTTTTAGGCCCCGCGTTCACAGTTTCCATCGTAAATTGTTTGTTGTTGCCAACTTGGAGGCGAGCGGCATGGACAAGAGGAGTGCCAAAGACAAATATTCCGTTTGCAGGGTTTACCGGGTAAAATCCCAGGGCGCTCATCACATACCAGGCGCTCATCTGCCCTGCATCGTCATTGCCACAAAGGCCATCATTTTTGCCGGTGTAGAATTCATTGGTTATACGCCTGATCTTCTCAGCCGTTTTCCAGGGATAGCCGGCAAAGGCATAGAGGTAAGGAATATGATGATTCGGTTCGTTGCCCTGCGCATACATGCCGATGAGACCCGAGATATCGGGAGAGGCATTGGTGCCCATGCTTTTGTTGACGACAAAAAGACTATCGAGCTTGGTCACAAAAGCTTTGTCGCCACCCATGAGGCGGACCAGGGATTCTACGTCCTGGGGTACAAGCCAGGTATACTGCCAGGCATTCCCTTCGGTATAGTCGCCCCATACATGGATGGATTGAAAGGGATCGAAGGGCGCACGATAAGAGCCATTGGCCAGAACAGGACGCATGAACTTGGTTACGGTATCGAAGTAGCGGTTGTAGTAATTGGCTCGTTTTGTATAATACTGTTCGTCGTCCTTCTTGCCAAGCCGGGCGGCGACACGGGAGATACACCAGTCGTCGATAGCGTATTCCAGCGCTTTGGAAACAGATTCCCTTTCCTTGTCGGCAGGGATGTATCCTTCTTCTTTGAGGTATTTCATGCCATAGTCGTCACGTGTGGAGGATGCTTTCATCGCTTCCAGCACAAGGTTGGGGTCGAAACCACCAAAGCCTTTCAGATACGCGTCGGCAATGACGGGTACGGCGCTGTAGCCAACCATACAATCCGTTTCACGCCCCTGCAGGTGCCAGATGGGTAGTTTGCCCTGTTGCACGTAAATAGAAAGCATGGTATTGACCATGTCACTCACGCGTTCAGGATGGACAAGGGTCATCAGCGGATTCAGCGTGCGATAGGTATCCCAGAGGGAGAAGATAGTGTAGTTGTTAAAAGGTGCGTTTTCAATTACCTTTCCGTCGGCGCCGCGATAGCTGCTGTCATGGTCGTTGTAGAGCGCGGGAGCTATCATAGTATGATAGAAGGCTGTGTAAAAGACGGTACGCTCAACCGGGTCGGGTGCCGTGACCTGAATTTTACGAAGCGCCTTTTCCCATTTTGCATTGCCCTGGCGGACGATGCTGCCGAAATTCCAACCGGGGATCTCGGCGATGATGTTGGCAAGAGCCTTCTCTCCGCTTACGTTGGACACACCGACCTTAAGCATGACGGTAGAAGGAGTGTGCTTAAATGAAATAAGACCCTTTACCGTATCCGCTTCGAGGGAAAGCTGCTCGACAGGTTTGTCACCATCGATCAGAGTAAAGTCTTTTAATGGCGTGTTCGTACGGATCGCAAAATAGATCCGCCGGTCTTTCGCCCACTGAGAGGAGTTACGCCAGCCGATGAGTGTAGAGTCATTGAGCTTCAGCAGGTGAGCCCTGACCCTGGGATGTTTCGTACCAACATCAAAATTGCCCTGGAGAAGATCGATGATGATGTGGCCGGCACGATCGGCAGGAAAAGTATAACGATGAAAGGCTACGCGTTCGGTGGCTGTAAGCTCGACCTTTACATGATGGTCCTTCAGCCAGACAGAGTAATAATTAGGTCGGGCGACTTCCTGGCTATGCGAGTAATGGGAAGAATAACCCGCAGCCGGATCAGCCTGGGTACCTGTCTCTGTCCTTATAGAACCGGTATAAGGCATGATCAGGACATCACCAAGATCGGGGATACCCGTACCGTTGAGATGGTTTTGAGCAAAACCCTTGACGACACTGTCGGAGTAATGATAACCGGAGCACCAGTCCCAGCCCTTGTTGATGTTGCTGGGGCCAACCTGTACGGCGCCAAAAGGAACACTTGCACCGAGAAAGACATGGCCATGACCGCCGGTACCGATGTACGGGTCTACATAAGAGACAAGACCGGCGCTACGGGAGGCCAACCGGCGCTGGCTGGAAGCAGGAGTGCTAAGTATTAGCCAGGCGGCAAGAAAGGAGACGAAATATTTTATCCGCGCGCAAAAGTTTGTCAGGCTCAGTTTCATGGGCTAAAGATACGAAGGCGCAGAATGTGCAAAATCCGGAGAAGAGCTAAATTTTGCTAATACTTTATTATTTGAAGGACATTAAACCCTTTTTCTATGAGTAAATATATCAACGCCGTGTTGGTAACCCTTTACGTAGTACTGACCATTTTCTGCTTTCTGCTGGTGCTGGTCATCGCAGGAGTGAAGATCTCAGACAGGACGGCCTGGCTGATCATGCTGGGCTGGGTAGTGTTGTGTTTTAGTTCGGCCTGTCTTTTTACAGGTGCGTCGCTGTTCTTTGGGGCCCGTTTGCGCAAGCCAATGCAGGCAGAAGAAGAAAGGCTGGAAATGGCCTTTCGCTCCGTTCAGGAACGCGCCGGGTACAAAAGGAAGGTGAAATTGCGGATCCAGGAATCCACCGACTGGAATGCCTTTGCTACAGGCACCCGCACCATCGCCATTACAAAAGGATTGCTGGCGGGAGTCACAGACGACGAGCTGAAAGGGTTGCTCGCACATGAGCTGGGACATCTTGTAAGCTACGATACGATAGTAGGCTCGGCTTATTGGATAGCAGGTTATCTGCCTTCAATAGTGCGATGGGTTTACCGACGGATAGCAGCCATCGTGATGAGCGGGTTCAGAGAGTCTGTTTTGGTACGGACAAATCGAGGGGTCATGAAGGCAAGCCGGTTCAAGCCCTTGTCGGGAATTATCTGGCTGGTGATAGTCGTCGTGACCTTTTATTTCCTGCATATATTACAGGCAATCGTTGCAATTGTTCTATTTGTAGTGTTGTTCGGTATTTTAAATGTGCTCTTCCGATGGCTGACCCTGGTGTTGGCAAGATTTTCGGAATACCGGCAGGATGCCTTTGCTGCGCAACTGGGGTTTGGCAAGGGATTAAGGGATACGCTGGAGAAATTGACGTATCAGGGCAATCCTCCGGTAAACCTCTATTTTATTGTATTTCACAGCTCACATCCGATGATTTATAACCGGATAAGACGGCTGGAAAAGATGGAACAGTTGCAGCGGGCCTGAGCAGCTACTGGCGTACATTAAAGACAAAACCTACCCCATAAACATTGTCGATGCTAATAAAGGCTGAGGCGCTGAGGTGTTTGCGAAGACGGGAGATAAAGACGTCCAGACTCCGCCCGAGGAAGTAGTCGTTCTCCCCCCAAAGCTGGCTTAGTATCTCTTCCCGTTTGAGGATACGGTTCTCGTTGCGGAAGAGGTAGTCTAATAATTCTGCTTCACGGGGAGTGAGGAGGATGTCTTTTTTGCCGCTGATCGTAAGCTTGAGAGCATCCTTTGAAAAGAGGACGTCTTCCCGGTGAATGACAGGCGAAACCGGAGCTGGCTGTGGACCGGTATTCCTTTTTATGATATTTCTTATCCGCAGAACCAGCTCGTCTACATCGAAAGGTTTGCTGATATAGTCATCCGCGCCAAGCTTGAGACCATGGAGCCGGTCGCTTCTTTCATTACGGGCAGTAAGAAAAAGAAAGGGGAGACGGAGACCCAGCTGAACGATCTTGTCCGCCAGCTGAAAGCCATCCATTTCGGGCATGGCAACATCGATCAGGGCAATCTGATAATCCTGTTTTGTCAAACGCAGCTTTTCAAAAGCCAGGCGACCATTGGTGACCCATTCTACTTCAAAATCGGAGATCTCCAGGTATTGCCGGACCACATTACCCAGGTCTATCTCATCTTCTACTAATAGTATTCGTGGTTTTTTCATCATTCCTGTTATTACCAAGGCTAATTATTGGATTAAAAAGGGATACTGATAATAAAGGTGCTCCCCTGACCTTCTCCGCTGACGATGTCTATGCCCCAGCTATGCGCATCTACTGCCTGCTTTACATAAAAAAGACCGAGGCCCAGTCCCTTCACAGTGGTGCTCTCCGGACCCGTAAACCGATAGAACTTATCAAAGACCTGTTTTTTTATATCCTCGGTCATGCCGATGCCATTGTCCCGGATGCTGATATGGACAGCTTTCTTATCATCAAAGGTAGAGACTGTAATTTCTTTTTGCTCTTTAGTATTATATTTTATCGCGTTGTCAAAGATATTCTGCAAAATGGTAGTAAACCAGAAGCGGTCCAGCCAAACGGTATCTTTTTCCGCATCCTTCTGCAGGCTGAACTGAATGTGGGAGCCTGAAAGCTTAAGACGATAGTCCAACAGTATTTCATCCAGCAGATGATGCAGGGAATGCTCTTCTTTATTCAGCGATATTTTGTTGAGAGTGGTAATATCCAATACCTGGCTGATCAGGGTCTGGAGACGCAGTGACTGGCGTTGGACAACTTCTATAAGGGGCTGGAGGTTCTCAGGGCTCGATATGATCTTTTCTTTCTGCATGGTTTTATTAGCCACGATTATCGCTGTAAGAGGGGTATGAAATTCATGGGTGATGCTGTTGATGAAGTCCGACTTCATCTCGGAAAGCTTTTTCTGCCGCTGCCAGTTACGAAAGGTGACAAAAAACAGGAATACTACGGAAAGGATGGAGAACAGAGCCAAAAGAAAGGTCGGCATCATCAGCCGCAGAATGGTTGCGCGACGATTGCGGATGTCAACATGAAGGCTGAAGCCGATCCTGTTGGAGTAAGCAAGCGAGTTGAAAACAGCAACTCCCACCACCTGATTTCTGGGTAGAGGTTCTTCAAGACTGCCTCCGATGCGGATACCGTCCTTTGTCTGAATAGAAGAATCGATCAGCAGGTAACGATGGTCCTTGTTATAGAGATTGATATATTTATAGTCACCGGACATGACCGATATATCATCGATGAGCAGCACATATTCAAGGTCATGGTGCAATTGATGTGCCCGGATGATCCTGCCCAGGACAGAGTCCGCCGTATTGGCTTTTCGCAGCGTGGTAAAAATGCTGTCACAGAGCTTTTGCTTCAGCAGATCAAAAGCGGCACGATCGGTTTTATACAAATATTCGAGCAGATGCGAATTGGGTACAAGAAAGCTGTCAATGATATGCTGTCCCCCCGGCATCACCTTATCATTTCGGATGGCAATTGAATATTCGGTACTAAGGATGGATCGTTCTTCCAGGTAAAAATGATCATTCTTTAGCTCATATGTGTTGTATAACAAGAAGAACTGCACCGAAGAAAGGATCAAAAAGCTAAAAATGGCAATGACTTTATGGGTTGTGCTCGAATACCTCAAAAGAACAGTTTAAGCAGATGAAAAGAATTGATTACGATGAATATATCCAAATTTACCCTTATCTGCTATATTTTTACATCTCTTTAATTTCCGTTAACAATCTGTTTGAAGTCCGTTGACAACATACAGTTAGTCGTAATGATACCTTTATTTTAACTCTTTATTAAGAACTCAACATGCTCAAAATCCCATTTCTCCTAAGCTTCGCCCTTGCAATAAATATTGGAGCGAAGTGCCAGTTTGTAGACAAGGTAACTGATCCGGTGGATTTTGTAAATCCTCTTATGGGCAGTCAGTCGACCGGGGGTCTTTCAAGCGGCAACACCTACCCTTCCATTGCCCTGCCCTGGGGCATGAACTTCTGGACACCCCAGACGGGTAAAATGGGCGATGGCTGGCAATACACCTATACAGCGGAAAAGATAAAGGGCTTTAAGCAAACACACCAGCCTTCCCCATGGATGAATGACTATGGCGAGTTTAGCATCATGCCCGTCACCGGGTCGCTACGTTTTACCGAAGAAAGCAGGGCTTCCTGGTTCTCCCATAAGGCAGAGATCGTAAAGCCCTATTATTATAGCGTATATCTTGCCGACCACGATGTCACAACAGAGATCACCCCCACAGAACGGGCAGCCCGGTTCCGGTTTACCTGGCCCAGGACGGACAGCACTTACATCGTGATAGATGCTTATGACAAGGGTTCTTATATAAAAGTTATACCGGGCGAAAATAAGATCGTGGGTTATTCCACCCGTAACAGCGGAGGAGTGCCTTCCAATTTCAAAAACTATTTTGTAATCGTATTCGACAAACCCTTTGTCAACGTACATACCTGGAAGGATAAGGAGCTGTCGGATCAGCAGGAACTGACCGACCGGCATGTAGGAGCAGTAGTTGGCTTCGGCGCAATGCAGAGAGGAATGATGGTTCATGCCCGGGTGGCCTCTTCTTTTATCAGCATCGAACAGGCTGAACAGAATCTGAATGAGATCGGCAATGATAATTTTGAGACAGTAGCAAAAAAAGGCCGGGACATCTGGAACAAAACACTCAGCCAGGTAGAAGTAGAAGGCGGCACTATCGACCAGATACGTACCTTCTATTCCAGTCTCTATCGCATGCTCTTCTTCCCGCTAAAACTTTATGAAAAGGATGCTGCTGGCAAGATCGTCCATTATAGCGTGTATAATGGCAAAGTGGAGAACGGTTATCAGTTTGCCGGAACAGGTTTCTGGGACACTTTTCGGGCACTCTATCCCTTCCTGAACCTGGTCTATCCTTCTATCAATAAGGAAATGCAGGAAGGACTGATCAATGATTACAAGGAAGGAGGCTGGCTACCGGAATGGTCGAGCCCGGGGTATAGAAGTGTAATGGTAGGAAACAATTCCGCTTCAGTGGTAGCCGATGCCTGGCTAAAAGGGCTGCGGGGTTATGATATCAACACCTTGTATGCCGCCTTATTAAAAGATGCCAATAATATGGGGCCGATCGAAGCAGTGGGCCGTACCGGCGTAGAATATTACAATACGCTGGGTTATGTTCCTTATGATGTTAAGATCAATGAGAACGCCGCCAGGACATTGGAATATGCCTATGACGACTTCAGCATTTACCGGCTTGCAAAGGCATTGGGCCGGCCGGAATCGGAATTAAAATTATACGCAGGCCGGGCCATGAATTATAAGAATCTCTTCGACCCCGAACACAAGCTGATGAGAGGGAAAAACAAAGATGGAAAGTTTCAGTCTCCATTCAATCCTTTTAAATGGGGTGATGCATTCACAGAAGGGAATAGCTGGCATTATAGCTGGAGCGTCTTCCACGACATCCAGGGATTGATGGACCTGATGGGTGGCAAGAGATCGTTTGTGCAGATGCTGGATTCGGTCTTTATTATGCCGCCGACATTCGACGACAGCTATTATGGCGGTGTGATCCATGAAATAAGAGAGATGCAGATCGCCGGTATGGGACAGTATGCGCACGGCAATCAGCCCATCCAGCATATGCTCTATCTGTATAATTATGCCGGCGAGCCCTGGAAGACACAGTATTGGGTAAGACAGGCTATGGGCAAACTCTACCAGCCTACACCCGACGGGTATTGCGGTGATGAGGACAACGGACAGACCTCGGCCTGGTATGTCTTTTCAGCGCTGGGTTTTTATCCTGTCTGTCCCGGGACCGATCAATATGTGCTGGGAACACCCTTATTCAAAAAGGCAACCCTGCATTTGGAGAACGGGAAGGACTTTGTCATCAGCGCACCGTCAAACAGCGCGGAAAATCTATATGTACAAACTGCGATGCTGAAAGGACAGCCTTATGACAGGAACTGGATCTCGCATAAAGAGATCCAGGAAGGAGGGGAGTTCAGACTGACGATGGGGGCGACGCCAAACAAGACGAAGGGAACGGAAGAAAGCGCATATCCTTATTCCTTTTCGACGGATAAGGACAACCCGCTGAAGAAGAAATAAAACAAGAGAACATAAATGAAAAGGAAACTGGCGGGATTGTTCATGGTTTCAATGACCGTATCCGCATCAATGAAAGTGTCAGCACAGGAGTTCAATACAAAGGACACCATCAGCAAGGGAAAGTATACACTGATCTTTATCAACAAGGATCGGGATTTTAGTCGGGAGACCAAACAGCAGATGATCGATGCCTTTTTTACCGTGTATCCACAAGAAGCACGACGCTTTAATAAGCATACGCTGCGGACAGTGAAGTTTGTTATCGATCCGACCTATAAGGGAGTAGCCGAAACCGGGGATGGTATAGCGAAATATAATCCGGAGTGGCTGAAGAAGAATCCGGAAGATATCGATGTCGTGACGCATGAAGTGATGCATATCGTACAGGATTATCGGTTTGATAATCCAGGATGGCTGACAGAAGGAATTGCGGACTATGTAAGGTATGTATATGGAGTAAATAATATAAAAAGCAGGTGGACCCTGCCAAACTACAAGACTAGCCAAAGTTATGAGAATGCTTACCGGGTAACGGCAAGGTTCCTGGTGTGGGTAGAGAAGACAAAGAATAAAAAAGTAGTTGATAAGCTGGATGCTGCACTACGCGACGGGACATACAAGCCGGATCTCTGGGTGAAGCTGACGGGGAAGACAGTAGAGGAATTGTGGAAGGAATATGGTGCGGGTCCGGCGCTCTCTCTGACATACAAGTAGGCGACATACAAATAGAAAAGAAAGACCAATCAGATAAGTTAACCAAAACAAAACTGTAAATCATGTCACAAAAAATGACAAATGCTGCGCCAGCAGCATACGGGAAGCTATTTGCCTTCCTTTTCCTCCTGCTCGGTTATGGAGGGACCTTATCCGCTCAGAATACCACAACAATTACGGGTGTCGTAAAAGACAAGCTCAACAAGCCGATCGACGCGGTCAGCGTGTCGCTGGTGGGCACCCAGCGGGGTGTCTCCACGGATAGCAATGGAAGATTTTCCATTGTGATCGACAACCCCAAACAGCAGCTGAGGTTTTCGCGGGTGGGCTACACTCCGCTTGTAACCACCATCAACAACAGTCTGACATTAGAGATCTCGCTGGATGCGGTATCCGGGAGTATGGATGAGGTGGTCTTTGTCGGGTATGGCAAACAGAAGAAGGTCAGCCTGGTGGGGGCACAGTCTTCCATCAACGTAGAAGAGCTGAAACAGCCGGTCGCCAACCTGAGTGCGGTACTCGCCGGCCGTCTGGCGGGTGTGGTCGGTGTGCAGCGAACGGGACTTCCCGGCAGCAATGGCGCCGATCTGTATATCAGGGGGATCTCCACTTTTACCGGTAGCGGTAACGATGCCAGTCCGCTGGTCATCGTGGACGGGGTACAGGGAAGGGACATCAATTCCTTCGATCCCGAAGATATCTCCTCCTTTACCATTCTGAAGGACGCATCGGCCACAGCTGTATATGGGGTCGCCGGCGCCAATGGGGTCATCCTGATCACCACCAAAAAGGGGAAACAGGGCAAACCCACCCTGATGTTCAATTACAATCAGGGTATCAACTCTTTTACCAAGACACCCAAGCTGACAAATGCGGAGCAATACATGACCCTCCGTAATGAGGCCGAGGTCGCTTCGAATCTGCCGCCGGATTACTCGCAGAGCTATATCGATAGTACGATAGCCGGTCATCAGCCTTATCTGTATCCCAACGTCGACTGGATGAAATCGCTTTTTAACAGTACATCGGAAAGTCGCAGGGCGAATTTCAGTGCGCGGGGCGGATCGGAGAACGCCACTTACTATGTGTCTGTGGCTTATTATGATGAAAAAAGCATGATGAAGACCGATCAGGAGACCTACAATTCCGATACCCGTTTCAGAAGGTATAATTTCACATCGAACGTGGATATGAACTGGACCAAGACCACGAAATTCGAGCTGGGTATCCAGGGTTATATCTCCAACACCAATTTCCCGGGCGTCCCTGCAGCCCCCATAGATGCGAATAATGTGACTGCCGGCCCCAATGCACCGCAAGCCATTTATTCAGAAGTTATGCAGACCAATCCCGTGCTGTATCCAAAAATGTACCCGGGCAATCTTTCTCCGGGGGTCAGCAACCAGGGAGCCCAGCCCAACCCTTATGTCGACCTGACACAGACGGGCTATCAGAATACTTTCGGGAATCAGCTATATACCAACGCGCGGCTGACACAGGACCTTAGTCCCCTGTTAAAAGGTTTATCGGCCTATGCCATGTATTCATTTGATATTTCCAATGCCCAGACGATCGTTCGCACCCGCAACAGAAGTCTTTATTTTATTGACCAGGCCAGTCCTTATAACGCGGACGGGACACCGAATCTGGATCTGATCTATTCCGGTTCGGACAACCTGGGTTTTGCCAACTACAATGCCCAGGCCCGTCAGAACTATGTCGAAGCAGCGATCAACTTCGACAGGAATATCGGCGCCAAAAGTCATATCACGGCACTGATCCTGGGTAATCAAAAATCTTTTACCAATGCCTTCCCGACCAGCCTGACAGGCTCCCTTCCTTTCAAAAGCCAGGGTCTGGCAGGTAGAGCTACTTATGGTTGGGATGACCGTTATTTTGGCGAATTCAACTTTGGATATAATGGCAGCGAAAACTTCGCTCCCGGTAACCGGTATGGCTTCTTCCCTTCTTTCGGAGCGGGCTGGGTCATCTCCAAAGAAAAATGGTTTGAACCGGCAAAGGACATTTTTCAATTCCTGAAAGTACGGTATTCCAATGGCGTGGTTGGTTCCGGCGGTGCTACGAATACCAATGGTCAGCGCCGGTTTGGCTATCTTACGCTTGTCTCTAATCAAAGCAATGGGTATACCTTTGGCAGCGGAGGCACCACCCAGGGTTATGGCGGCATTTCGATTACCGACTATGGTACCGATGTCAAATGGTCCCGCTCGCACAAGCAGGATCTGGGTGTTGAGTTCAAGACCTTCGATTCGAAGTTGTCGGTTACCCTTGACTATTTTGACGAGCAACGTACCGGGGTCTTCTTACAAAGGGCCAGCCTGGCAGACTATGCCGGGTTTATCAATAACCCATGGGCCAACCTGGGTGTGATCAACAACAAGGGATTTGACGGAACCATCGAAACAGAAGCTATTCGCGCAGGAGCCACTTCCTGGACCTTCAGGGGCACATTCTCCTACAACCGGGACAAGGTGATTCAGAATGACGATCCCATACAACCCTTTCCATATATGGAACACAGAGGGGTGAACATCAACTCTACTTTTGGTTATGTCGCCGAAGGGCTGTTCCAGAGCGAACAGGAGATCGCCAACCATGCAACACAACAGCCTTTGGGCGCGGTGCGGGTAGGTGATATCAAATACAAGGATCTCAATGGGGACGGAAAGATCGACGCCAATGACCAAAAACGCATCGGAAACGGCGATTTTCCCAACTGGACGCTGGGAGCCGGCTTCAATGTTCAGTGGAAGCAATGGAATTTAGGCGCCTTTTTCCAGGGTATCGTAGGCGCTCAGAAGCAGCTGGGCGGGGATGGGATCTTCCCCTTCTCCAACAGCACGGGTGCGGAAAGAAGTAATCTGTTCGCCATAGCGGAAGACAGATGGAGCCCCGACAATCCAAAGACACATCCTTTCTATCCCCGCCTCGCCTATGGCAATGCACAGAATAGCAATAATGATGTGACCAGCACCTGGTGGGAAAAGAATATAGATTTCATCCGGCTGAAGACGATGGACCTTGGTTATGCCCTGCCAAAGGGAACATTAAAAAGCATTGGACTGAGGAGCGGACGATTTTATGTACAGGGTGTCAACCTGCTCTACTGGAGCAAGTTCAAACTGTGGGATCCTGAGCTGAGCGCTAACGGCGGCACTTCCAACGGAACCAAATATCCCAATACCCGTAATGTAACTTTTGGCTTCCAGGCTAATTTCTAATCTCAAAAACGAACGATCATGCGTAAACTAATATATCTTTTCCTGGCAGGAACGTTGCTGATGACAGCTTCCTGTAAAAAATACCTCAACACGGTGCCGGATGACATCCTCACCGTAGACGACATCTTTACTTCCAAGGCCAATGTGAATGCATACCTGGCCAATATTTATTCCACCATACCGGATGAGATGACCCAGCGGTTTGCCGGCAACACGAATTCCGGGGTCTGGGAAGGCGCTTCGGATGAAGCCAAATACAACTGGGATTTTGTTTATGCAAACCAGATGAACCTGAGTGTCTGGAGCAATACAGACGGTACAGTGGAGGGTTACTGGACCAGCTATTACCAGGCTATCCGTAACGCCACAGATTTTATGAACCGGATCGATGCCGCCAAAGCAGCGGATCTGACGGCCGATCTGAAAAAGGAATACAAGGCGGAGGCTCGTGGGCTAAGAGCTTTGTTTTATTTCTTTCTGCTTCGTACGTATGGACCGGTAGTGCTGCTGGGCGATCAGCTTATCTCAGCCGATGCCTCGACGGAATCTGTAAGGCTTCCCCGTTCGCCCTTTGATGCTTGCGCGAACTTTGTCACTACTCAGCTGGATTCGGCATATCTCGATCTTCCCGCTATCGCATCCAATGGTCAGCAAGGCAGAATGACGCAAGGGGTGGTAAAGGCGTATAAACAACAGATGCTGATGCTGGCGGCAAGTCCCTTGTACAATGGCAATACTGACTATGCCGGTTTCAAGGATCAGGATGGTACTCAGCTGATCAATCAAAACTATGATCAGAACAAATGGAAACTGGCTGCCGACGCAGCCAAGGCTTTCCTGGACGAGTTTTCCGGCACTTATTCGCTGTATACTCCCCCTAATCCGCCTGCAGACACGATACTTGCTGCCTATCTGGCTTGCAAGGACGTAATGCTGGCCGATTGGAACTCTGAATGGATCTTTGCCCGGTCTGTTTCCGGCAGTTATATGCGGTATGACAAGACGCCCAAACATGTTGGCGCTCCTTCGGACCAGTCGGGAGCCGGCGCTATGGGAGTGACTCAGACGATGGTCGACGCCTATTTCATGAAGAATGGACTCAGCATCGACGATCCGGCCTCCGGTTATGTCAGCGCGGGTTTTTCTATGTTCCAGTCGCCCTCGGATGCCACAGCCAAGCCCACCATTCAGGGAGCGCACAGCACTTTCAATCAGTGGGTCAATAGGGAGCCCCGGTTTTATGTAGGTGTGACGTATGACAGCAGCTATTGGCTGTATCAGGATGCCGGCAATGCAGATATCATCACCGCTTATCAATTCAATGGCAATTCCGGCAGGTCGCAAAGCACCTCGGATGTCAGCCCGACAGGTTATTCGGTACGCAAGAATTGTGCGGCCAACGACAACGCCAGGGGCGCCTTGCTGCTGCGGTTAGCCAATATTTATCTGGACTATGCAGAAGCCCTCAACGAATACGATCCCTCCAATCCGGATATCCTCATCTATCTGAATCGTATCCGGAAGCGGGCTGGCATAGCGCAATATGGTGCCGGCGTGCCGATACCGGCGAGCCAGGCTGACATGCGCACGGCCATCCGGAAAGAGCGGCGCGTAGAACTTGCCTTCGAGAACGTCCGATACTTCGATACCCGTCGCTGGAAGATCGCGTCCCAGACAGATGCAGGACCTTTTTATGGGATGAATATGTATGTTAACGGAAGTGATTTCTATAAAAAGACGCTGGTAGAAACAAGGGTATTCCAACAGAGAGATTATTTCTTTCCGATTCCAAACAACGAAGTTCTCAAAGACAATCTGATGGTACAAAATCCGGGATGGTAATTATTAAAATTTAAAAACTATTTATATGCGAAATCTATTTGTTTGCTTTTTAGTGGCAGCGCTGGGTTTGGCCCTGGACTCCTGCAATAAACCCGATCAGATCCATTTGGCGCAGGAAGGAACTGTCTATATGCCGCAGGCCTTCGGTACGCAAAGTACCCTGTCCCTGTATTTGCTCGATTCGGCGCAGCTATTTTATTTCGGAGCAGCCTATGGTGGACTCGGGACGCCTTCTTCCGACATCAATGTAAATTTTGCGATAGACACTGGGGCGATAACCTCGTATAATGCGGCGAACGGGACCTCTTATGTGATGATGCCGGATAAGAGTTATACGATCAGCGGACTCGCGTCTACGATAAAGGCAGGTCAGACCAGCTCTTCGGCGTTGACCTTGTCGGTGCTGGCCAAACAGCTGCTGGTAGGCACGAAGTATATGCTACCCGTTAAGATGACCAGTATTTCCGGCGGGAAGCTGGATTCCGCCTTACAGACGACCTTTTTCAAAGTGGATTCCATCTTTATCCGCAAGCGGGATATTACCGCGCAGGGAAAGCTGACAGTAAGCCTCGAAAATCTCAATGGTTCGGGTTCGGCGGAAGGTTCGCCGAAATTGGTGGATAATGATATTACCACCAAATATCTGACGTACAGCTTTCCTTCGAATTTCTGGTTTCAATTACAGTTTGCCAGTGCGCAGGTGATCAACGAGTATACCTTTACTTCGGCGAACGACTCCCCCGAAAGGGATCCAAAGGATTGGGACCTCGAGGGCTCCAATGATGGAACCAGCTGGATACAGCTGGATAACAGGTCTTCAGAGACCTTTGATAGCCGCCAGCAGACAAAGAGCTATACTTTTAGCAACAACACAGCTTACACGTATTACCGGGTGAATGTAACGGCTAATAATGGCGATGGGTTGTTCCAGATGAGCGAGTGGAGAGTGATACAGTATTATTGATCCGGCCTGTGTTCCCTTTGAAGCCGTTGTGAGGGTGATGAAATATTCTCTCACAACGGCATTTTTTTGCGACTTTTGAAAGAATATTGAATCATACATCATGAAACTAAAACATTTCCTGAGTTTAGCATTTTTATTCATTTTCGGAATTGGAAAGGCGCAGACAAATAGTGGCACCGTGCCTGGCCTAGACGCAAAAACGGCCGCGGCAGTCAGCGACCTGCACGAGCTGCAACAAAAATTTGTAGATCTGCGGTTCGGGATGTTTATCCACTTTAATATTCCGACATTTATGAACCAGGATTGGGCCGATCCCGAGGCATCACCGGCTCTGTTTAATCCCGGAAAACTGGATTGCAGTCAGTGGGCGCGGGCGGCAAAATCAGCGCATATGTCCTATGGCTGTCTGACGACCAAACACCATAGCGGATTTTGTATCTGGGATACAAAGACGACGGATTATAATGTGATGCATAGCCCATTGAAACGGGACGTGGTTCGGGAATACGTAGATGCGTTTCGCGCACAGGGGTTGAAGACCTGCCTTTATTATTCTATACTGGACACACACCACAAGCTGCGGCCGGGTTTTATTACCAGACAGCATATCGATATGATAAAGGCACAGCTGACGGAGCTGCTGACAAATTACGGGGAGATCACTGCGCTGATCATCGACGGCTGGGACGCACCCTGGTCAAGGATCTCCTATGACGATGTTCCCTTTGAAGATATTTACCGGCTGATCAAGTCGCTGCAGCCGAATTGTGTGGTGATGGACCTCAATTCTGCCAAATATCCTCCGGAGGCCTTGTTTTATACGGATATCAAGTCTTATGAGCAGGGAGCCGGCCAGAAGATCTCCACGGCTACCAACAGGCTGCCGGCTTTATCCTGCCTGCCGCTGAATTCAGCCTGGTTCTGGAAGACCGATTTTCCGACGACACCGGTGAAGGACCCGAAGATGCTGGTCAATGAAGATATCATCCCCTATAATAAGATCTATGACAATTTCATTTTGAACGTGGCGCCCAACCGCGATGGGCTGATCGACGACAACGCGCTGGCCGCATTGGCTGAGATAGGACGCAGTTGGAAGAATGACGGCCCGGTAGCAGTGCTGCCGCCAACAGAGGCGCCCATTATCGCATCCAATATAGCGAAACGAAAACCGGCCAATGCCAGCTGGAGTGATGACATGAATATTATGGACTTTGGCAATGACGATAATTTCCACACGGCATGGCAGTCGAATCCGACGGTGAAACAGCCATGGTACGAGGTGACGTTCCCACGCGACCAGTCATTTAATGCGGTGGTGATTACAGAGGAGGCTGCGAATATAAGCCGGTATCGGCTGGAATACTGGAGTGAGGGGAAATGGAAGACATTGTTTAGTGGCGAGAAGAAGGGAAGAGTTAAGATCCATCGCTTTGATCGGGTATGGGGAGATAGGGTCAGGATGGTGATGGAAGGATTTGAGACAGCCCCGGCGATTGCGGAGTTTGGAGTCTATGACGAGAGGAGATAAGAGAAAATGTCGTATTTTCCGGTACCATGAAAAATTACCTTTTTACCTTTCTGCTGGGTATCGGACCTGCAGCCGCTATGGCGCAGTCGACTGCTCCGGCGACCGGAGATAGTACCAATTTTTTTCTGCACAAGTTTGCACAGAATATCGGTAAAGAAACTTACCGGGTAAAGAAGGATGCCACCGGCTATGTATATGAAGTCGGGTTTCGCTTCGTGGACCGCGGCTCGCCGGTGCCTTTGAAGGCCAGGCTCAGCGTTACCCGGGATTTTGAACCCCTCAGCTTCTGGATCAAAGGGAGTACTTCGCGGTTCTCGACGATCAATGATTCTGTTTCGATACACAATGGAACGGCAACGATACGGGTCAACGATTCCAGCTATACAAAAAAGGTCGGATCTCCCGGTTTTACTGTCGGTGGCTATTCACCGGGAACGGTACAAATGGTGTTGCTGCAATACTGGAAGAGACATGGGCGCCCTGCCCGGGTAAGCCTGTTGCCGACAGGCTCTGTCACGATAAGAAAATTGGGGAATGATAGCTTGTCTTTTTCAAATCACCGGCTGATACTGGAGCGCTTTGTTATCAGCGGACTCATCTGGGGTAATGAGTTGGTATGGACAGATACCCGGGGCAACCTGGTTTGTCTCATCACAAATGATGCAGAGGGGGATAAGCTGGAGATGATGCAGGAACAGTATGAAGGACTGTTGCCGGAATTGATCGGGCGTGCAGCTACATATGGGATGCAGCTGTTTATGGCGGCGGGCAATGGTGGAACGGGGACGACGGTTGCGGACGCAGACGGCGGAGTAACAGCTATCGTCGGCGGGAAACTGGTCAACGTAAAGGATGGAACCTCGACGAACAATTCAGTAATAGTAATAGAGAAAGGAAAGATATCAGCGGCCGGAGCGGAAGGAGCGGTTGTAATACCCGCTGGCGCCCGGATCATACATGCAGAAGGAAAAACAATTTTACCTGGCCTCTGGGACATGCATGCTCATTTTGAACAAGCGGAGTGGGGACCGGCATACCTCGCGGCTGGTGTGACGACGGTAAGGGATTGCGGTAACGAATTCAATTATATCAATGCGGTGAAGCGGGCCATCGATGAAGGGCAGGGAGTCGGTCCGCATATTTTAAAAGCGGGCATCGTAGACGGACCCGGTCCGGCAGGGATCGGCATCATCCGGGCAAGCACGCCGGAAGAGGCCGTAACAGTCGTGCGCCGTTACAAAGATTCAGGGTTTGTACAGATAAAGATCTATAGCAGCATGCAGCCCGCAATCGTAAAAGCGATCTGCGATGAAGCCCACAAACAGGGACTTACCGTCACCGGCCATATCCCCGAAGGAATGACGCTGATGCAGGGCGTAGATTCGGGAATGGATATGGTCAATCATATCCAGTATGTATACACCGTCATGAAGAGGAACAAGGACAGGACTGTCGACTGGAATGACCCTCAGACTACAGCCGTCGTAGACTTTATCGCATCACATCATGTGGTAGTCGATGCGACACTGGGAGTCTTTGAAATGATCTTCCGATCGGTAAAAGATACTATCACAAAGATGGAGCCGGCCTATTACACATTACCCGAGCCCTTACAAGTCCTGTTCGTCAATATGGGCATGCCGCCTGAAAATGCAGAAAAATTCAAGCCAATGTTTCGCGATATGGAGAAGATTGTCAAAGTGCTGTATGATAAAGGCGTCACTCTTGTAGCCGGAACCGACATGGGCTTCCCTGGATTCAGTGTTGACCGCGAACTGGAATTATATGTCGAAGGAGGTTTGACACCGCTGGAAGCCTTGCAAACGGCTACGATCATCCCTGCACAGGTGATGAAACAAGAGTCAGTCAGCGGCTCTATCGAAGCTGGGAAACAGGCAGACCTGCTCATCGTAGATGGTGATCCCTTGCTTCAGATAAGAGATCTGCGAAAAGTAAAGATGGTGATAAAGGATGGGCAGCTGTATGAGCCGGACCAGCTGCATAAGATGGCAAGCTTTTTACAATGATTTAATGAACAAAACCCGTGAGGTCCATGTCGGCCCTCGTCATCCCTGACTGCATATCCTGGTACTTGATACGAAGAAAGGTTCTGCCGGTTTCAGCAGGCAGACCGAGATCCAGTTCCACGACACGGGCAGTGATCTTATCGGTCTGAAGAGTAGTTTTGAGATCAGCCTTTTCCAGTCGCCATATATATCCTTTTGTCAAATGGAAGGGGACACGCAGGGCAGCACTCATTGCCCCTCCAAAAAGAAGGGTGTCCCCGGCAAAGATGATCTTTTGCTGTTGCAGGTCTATTTCCAGGTAGTTGAGAATGATGGCTTCCCCATCGCCTTTGAAATGGATGACATTGCTCTCCCGCGTTATAGTCACATGCTGCTGGGAGATGGTGATCATCCTTGGAGGTATCTTTTCAAGTTGCTGGATACGCATGTATTCCCCTGGTGTGATGCCGAACCGTTCATTGTATGGAAGGGTCTGCCCGTCGGCTGCATATTTGTTCCGGTAATCGATGAACCACTCTTTGTCAGCGCTGACCGCACTGCTAAAACGGGCTAAAATGGATTGTATGTCTTTTGAGATGTCCGGTTCAGCAATGTCAAAAGTAAACTCAGCGCGATCGAATAGGGAGTCTGTAAAGTGAAAGGCTTGTGCCAGAGACGCGGAATCCAGGGTTTGAGCAAAGGAAGAACCATGTATGACGGAGCAAACAGCGCACAATATTATTACCGGGATCTTTTTCATGCTAATCAATTACGGGATTTCTATCGCAAGATATATTTATCCTGGAACAAATCACTTATAACAGGCGCTGCAGCGACGCGCAGTAATTGAAAATCAAATAAATAGGAAATCCCAAATTGTTCTGGTGAATAAAAGAAAAATTCGTAGATTTGCAACCCACTATTGCCCAATAGTATAATGGTAGTACGGCAGATTCTGGATCTGTATGTCGAGGTTCGAGCCCTTGTTGGGCAACTTTAGGTAAAAAAAATGGCTAGAACGCAGTAGCAATACGAGTTTTAGCCATTTTTTTGTGCTACGAACTAAGATTCGTCAGGTTCCGTGAATTCATCGTCCAGTTCGACAT